>ENA-OQKN01000029-OQKN01000029.1-human-gut-metagenome-genome-assembly--contig:-NODE-29-length-196415-cov-37.615891_pt1 | contig 196415 bp, 144 predicted proteins | sample MGYA00242776_ERZ504794 | MGnify/ENA primary metagenome ERZ504794 (study PRJEB26092, sample SAMD00036434) | human gut metagenome | host: Homo sapiens | study: EMG produced TPA metagenomics assembly... | reverse complement strand
CGGGAAGGAGGAGGGAGCCTAGACGCCGAAAGCGGCGCATCCGCGTTGGCGAATCCGGCGCATCCGCGTTGGCGCGATTGGCGAAAATACGTTGGTGAAAATGGTGAAAAATATATTGACGCTAACACCGACCTCGTGTTCGAGGCCGGCGAGTTCTCCAGGTTCAGGAACGCCCGCTCGTTCGCCGCGTGGGTCGGCCTGACGCCCTCCGAGCACTCCAGCGGGGAGAGCGACCGCAGGGGCGCGATCACCAAGGCCGGCAACAAGCACCTGAGAAAGACGCTGGTCGAGGCCGCGTGGCACTACCTGACGTGCTCCGGGCGGCCGAAGGACCTCGCCAAGGGCCAGGCCCCGGACCCGGCCGCCCGGAGGCATGCCGCCAAGGGCGTGCGGAGGCTGGTCGAGAGGCGGGAGGCGCTGCTCGCGCGCGGGGTGCACGGCAACAAGGCGAACGTGGCCACGGCGCGCGAGCTCGCCTGCTGGGTGTGGGCGGTCGGCCTCATGGCCGAGGAGGCATAGGGGGGCGGTCCCCCGAACATAAGCCAGTCACCCCGGAAGCGGTTCGATCCGAAGCCGTTGAGGCGAACCTCAGGTCCCTTTTCTGCGAGCGCCCAGGGCGCCACACGCGTGCACAGACTGTCGGTTCGACGTAGAAGCCTCAGCCGTAGCAACGGATTGCCCAGCGAGAGATCGCCACGGGCGGATATTAAACTGCAAAGACGAGCGTCGGTAAGACACGCCAAGGTCGCCGCGGACGGGTTGATATAGGGAGAGGGCCTGACCCCATATCGTTGGGGCCAGGCCCGATTTTGCCTCTTGACAATGTCCTGCTCATATTAAAAGGAACGTCCCCAAGTGCCGCCCCAATGACTACCATGACAACGCCGCAGGTAGAGGACGGACAGCGAGCGGGCACCAGAGCGAACAAATTGGCATGAAAAGAGGACGGCATAGACCTTCTGGTCATGCCGTCCTCTTTGAATGACAAGTTGTCGCTCTGGTGCCCGCGCAGCGTCGAGCAGTTGCGGCGTTTGGTAAAACGCCGCAACAAACTAGCTCAGCATTGCATCCATCATCTCGGAGTTGACGGAGTCATCGGCAGACCACTCGCCGTCGTCGTTGCAGGTGTACTTGAAGATAACCGTGGTCTTCCTGGGCTCGGTGGCCTTGGTCACATCGACCATAACCTGACCGGCCATCTTGTACAGCTCGTCATCGGAAGGAACCGTGTCAAGCGCAGCGACCTTCTCCTGATACTGAGTGGAGAAGTCCTCGACGATCTTGTTCATAGACTTGCAGGTGATAGAGACCTCGGCGGTCGCGACACCCTTGTCCTCGTCGACCGTCACGTCGCCGATCTTGTAGTCAAAGCCCTCGAGATAGGTCTTGGCGTACTCCTTGGGATCGATACCCAGCTGCTCGAACTCGTCGCCCGAAGCCTCCTCCAGACCAGAGAGGAAGTCGTCGCCACCGTTCTTGACCTCGTCAAACTGCGTCGTAAGATCCTCGGTGATGAGTTCCTCGACCGAAGGACCTCCACAGCCGGAAAGCACGACCACGCATGCAACCAAGACGGCCATGAGGGGCGCAAGCAGCAGCTTCTTTTTCATGTTGTTCCTCCCAATGAGCGGCACCGCGCTTCCCAGACGCGGCGCACGTTGTAAAAAGTAAGCCCATACTATCAACTTATTAACACCCTCGACGGCACGAAGGCGCGGTCGGTTCGTTTTAGCGTCCGAACGGTTTGCGAGCCCGCCCAACGTGCAATAAAACGCTTCCCCGCGGTGCAATAAAAAAGGTGGCCGGACAACCCGACCACCCTTGCACATCCTTATGATGCCGCAGTTTACTTGCGGACGACCTTAACGATGGCGTCACCGGCGGCGACAGCGGAGTCGGCCTCGACGGCGAGCTCGACATCGGCAAACTCGGCGGTGTTGGACACGGCCACGACGACGCAGTCCTTGTAGCCGGCGGCGGCGATCTTGGCGCGGTCGATCTTGAGCATGGGCTGGCCGGCCTTCACGACGTCGTCGGCCTTGACGAAGCCCTCGAAGCCATCGCCGTTCATGTTGACGGTATCGACGCCAACGTGCACCAGAACCTCGATGCCGCTATCGGACTGTAGGCCCACGGCGTGACCCATGGTGACGGTCACCTTGCCGTCGCAGGGAGCGTAGACCAGATCGTCCTCGGGCCACACGGCACAGCCCTTGCCCAGGACCTCGCCACCAAAGACGGGATCGGGCACGTCGGCCATCTTGATGACCTTGCCCTTGACGGGCGAGCACAGCACGTCGGCGCCGGCAGAAGCAGAGATGGAGGCCGGAGCAGCGGCAGCCGCGGGCTCAGCCTTCTTCTTGAACATGTCAAACAGACCCATACGATTTCTCCTCTTGATTAAGCGCAACGTTTTGCGCATGCCTATGGTGATTATAGTGCCAAATGGCCAAAATACTAAGGTGAGGGTTCGAATCGCAAGCCCTTCCAAGCCCTTCCCAAAACCTTTTCCCCAGTGGCGCTCATATTGTCGATTAATCCAGGCCCTCGGCACCGTTGGACTTGATGATCTTCTGGTAAGCGTAGAAGCTGTCCTTGCGGCGGCGCTCGTAGGTACCGGTGCCGTCGTCGTACTTATCGACGTGGATGAAGCCATAGCGCTTGCGCATCTCGCCGGTGCCGGCGGACACCAGGTCGATGGGACCCCACCAGGTGTAGGCGATCAGGTCGACGCCGTCGGCAATGGCCTCGCCCATGGCCTTGATGTGGCTCTGCAAGTAGGCGATGCGGTACGGGTCGTGGATGGAACCGTCCTCCTCGACCTCATCGTAGGCGCCCATGCCATTCTCGACCACCATCAGCGGAATCTCGTAGCGGGCGTAAATCTCGTTGAGGGCGATGCGCAGACCCAGCGGATCGATCTGCCAGCCCCAGTCGGTGGACTCCAGATAGGGATTCTTGCCGCCAAAGGTCATGTTGCCCTCGGTCATCTCGTGATCCTTGTGGGTGCCCACGGTGCCGGACATGTAGTAGCTAAAGGTGTAGAAGTCGACCTTGCCGTCGGCGATATCCTGCAGGTCACCGTCCTCCATCACAAGCTCGACATCGTTCTCGGCCCAGAAGCGCTTGGCATAGAACGGATACTTGCCGCGCACCTGCACGTCGGAGCAGTACCAGTTCATGGTATTCATCTCCTGCTGCGTGGCGAACACGTCGGCCGGATCGCACGTGGCGGCATAGGAGAGGATGAAGCAGTCCATGTTGCCCATCTTAAACTGCGGGTAATGCTCGTGGGCATAGCGCACGACGCGGCCGCTGGCGACAAACTGGTGATGCAGCGCCTGCATACGAGCCTGCGGCGTAGCATGGACCGCCGAAGCCGGGCCCTCAAAGCCCTGAATCATGCTGGTCTCAAAGAGGTTGCCCATGTCCTGAGTGCCGCAGTTGATCTCGTTGAAGGTGAGCCAGAACTTGACCTTGTCCTGATAGCGGTCGAAGACGGTCTGGCAGTACTTCTCAAAGAAGCCGATGAGCTCGCGGCTCGCCCAGCCGTTGTATTTCTCGACCAGGTGATAGGGCATCTCGTAGTGCGACAGGGTCACGAGCGGCTCGATATTGTGAGCGCGCAGGCAGTCGAAGACGCGGTCGTAGAAGGCGAGGCCGGCCTCGTTGGGCTCGGCGTCGTCGCCGTTGGGGAAGATGCGGCTCCAAGAGATGGACATGCGGAACATGGTAAAGCCCATCTCGGCGAACAGCGCGATGTCCTCCTCGTAGTGATGGTAAAAGTCGATACCGTCATGGTTGGGGTAGAAGCGATTAGGGTCGATGTCGATCGTAATCTGGCGCGGCTCCTTGTAGCTGCCGCCCAAGAAGTGGTCGTCGACCGACGGACCGCGGCCGTCCACGTTCCAAGCGCCCTCAAACTGATTGGCGGCGGTAGCGCCACCCCAATAGAAACCCTCGGGGAATCCCATAAGTGTCTCCTCGCTCATGCGTGTTGCTGATGAAACGAGTATGCCGCCGAGTCGCTCCAGGCCAGGGCGAAGGCGCCGATTTGGACACTTCTTTTCGCAGACGCGCGCTGCAACAGCGCTGCAGCTGAAACTTTTTGACACCGAAGGAGCGAAGACGATCCGCCCCGCGCTTACCGGCGGTATGCCGCGGGGGTACAGCCATACTTGTCGTGAAACTTACGGTAGAAGAAGCTCATGTTTTCATAGCCCACCGCATGCGCAGCCGCCCCGGCCGTGGCGCCACCGCGCAGAAGCTCGGCCGCACGCACCAGGCGTCGCTCCTGCACAAGTTGCCTAAAGGTCTTGCCCACATGTCGCTTGAGGAGCGCCGTCGCATAATTAGGGCTCAAGCCAAACTCCGCCGCCATCCCCTCGAGGGAGCATGCAGCGAATTCGCGATCGATATAGCCAAGCATTCCCGTCACCAGGGCAGTGGGCCCCGCCGCGCCGTCCGCCGCGCCGCGCACCAGCTCGCGCTCGTAGCAATCCATGAGCTCGGCCAAAAACAGCTGAAACAGACGCAGGACGATCTCGGAACCGTTGGGGCTCGGGTCGTACAGCTCGCAGAGCATCTCCTGCATGTAGCGCCGAATCCGACGGCTCTCGCCGCAATGAAAACGGACATGGCCCCGATGGTCCGTCTCGCTGTTGAGCGCGTTGAACAAAAACCGCGAGACCGCGCTCTCGCGCGAGAGGCTCGACTCGAGACTCCGGCGCAAAAAAGAGCGTGAAACGGTCATGCTCAGCATGATGTCGTCCTCGCCGAGCGCCGCCACGGCATGAGGGCAAAGGGCGTCGAGCAAAAGCACCTCGTTGCGGCGCAACTCGAGCCTCTCCCCCGCCACCGTCTGCGGGCAGCGCCCGCGATACACATAGCTCATCTCCACGTAATCATGCACGTGCTCGGGAACTGCATTAAAGCGCGAGTTTTTCCTTATCGTCAGGCCACGCGGCATGCCGGGCTGGGCATAGGCAAACCCTGGCTGCCCAATCTTGCGCACTGGGCATCCGTCGATTTCGACATGCTCGGTCATAATCGACCAATCAAATGCCATGCCGTCTTTATAAGCGATCTCACTGGTGCTCAGTTCGCTGAGCCTACGCTCGAGCTCGTCGATCTCCATGGCTTGCCAATCGTTGATTTGGTCATAGTTCGTCGTGATTCAGATATTAGCAGAACGCGCCGACGCGTCCATAATCTGTGCTATGCAGCAGACCGATCGAGCCAAGGAGGATCCATGACCGCGTACTATCAGCAGGTGCTCGAGGGCACATACGACAACCACGTGCTTCCGTTTTTGTGGATGAAGGGCGAGAGCCATAAGACCATTGCCGAGTATCTGGAAAAGATCGCCGGCGCCGACATCCACGAGGTCTGTCTCGAAAGCCGCCCACACCCCGATTTTTGCGGCGAGGGCTGGTGGCGCGACTTGCGCTTTGTCATTGACGAGTGCAAGCAGCTGGGCCTTAAGCTCTGGATCTTGGACGATGCGCACTTCCCCACGGGCTTTGCCAACGGCGCCGTCGAGGAGGCCGTACCCGAGCTCCGCAAGATCGTGCTCACGCACCGCACGTTCGACATCGTGGGCCCCACGTCCGCCGCGAGCATCGCGCTCGCCAACATGCTCGACAAAACGGAGCGCTTCTACGGCGTGACATTTATGCAGGACGGCAGCCCCGTCGACGTCGCTTACCGAGTAATCGACGATGCAGACGGCAACCCCAGCCGCCTGGTCTTCGATGCACCTGCGGGCCTCACGCAGGCATGCGTGATGTTCACGAGCGGCAAGACCTCCTACAACGAGGACTACATCAATATGGTCGACCGCGCCTCGGTGGCGCAGCTCATCGATGCTGTCTACGAGCCGCATTTTGAGCATCTGGGCGATGAGTTTGGCAAGACGATCCTGGGCTTTTTCTCCGATGAGCCCGGATTTGCCAACGAGAAGGGCACCACGGGCCCCGATGGCATCTCGGACACGCTCATCGGCAAGGCCACCGCGCCCCTACCCTGGTCGGCCGAGCTTGAGCGTCGCCTACGCGCTGCACTGGGCGAGCGCTACCTGGCCGAGCTCCCGCACCTGTGGGACCGCGAGCCGGCCGGCGCGCACGTACGCCACGTCTATATGGACATCGCGAGCACCCTCTATAAGGAGTGCTTCTGCGACCAGCTCGGAGACTGGTGCCGCGCGCGCGGCGTGCAGTACATCGGCCACGTTATCGAGGACAAGGACTGCCACGCGCGCCTGGGCGTGGGCGCCGGGCACTACTTCCGCGCCGTGGGCGGTCAGGACATGGCGGGCGTCGACATCGTGATCAACCAGCTGGTACCCGGCATGGACCGCGGCCTTCACAGCTACGGACGCGGCGTATGGGACCTCGAGTTCTATAACTACGTGCTGCCCAAGCTGGGCTCCTCGGCAGCACACCTCGACCCCAAAAAGCAGGGGCGCTGCATGGCCGAGGTCTTTGGCGCATTTGGATGGCACGAAGGCCTGCGCGAGATGAAGTGGATCGCCGATCATTTTTTGGTGCGCGGCGTCAATTGGTTTGTGCCGCATGCCTTTAGCATGGCCGCCTTCCCCGACTGGGACTGCCCGCCGCATTTCTATGCGCATGGCCAAAACCCCCAGTTTGCACACTTTGGGCAGCTCATGAGCTACATGAACCGTACGGCGAGTCTGCTGAGCGGCGGGCGTGCAACGACCCCGGCGGCGCTTCTCTACCATGCGGACGCCGAGTGGGCAGGCGAGGCGAACTTTATGCAGCATGCCGCCTCCGAGCTTATGCGCGCGCAGGTCGACTTTGACATCGTGCCAGCAGAGGCATTTGAGGACGCAGGGCGCTATGCCGTTGAAATTGCCGCAGACGGTAGCGGCTTTAGCGTGAACGGCCAGGCATACCGCTGCCTGGTGATGCCCGGAGCCGAGTTTGTCGGCGGAGCCGTGCTCGACTTTGCCGCGCGCGCCGCAGCCGCGGGCGTTGCCGTGTACGCGCTGGATAAGTTGCCGAACAAGCGCTACGACGGCGACACTGCAGGCCGCGAGGGCTTTGCCTCCCTGGATGCAACCGCGCTCGCCGGCATCAAACTCCTGGCGACCACCGGGCTCGCAGGCACACTTGCCAATACCGGCATGCAGACCGTGGTTTGCGCCGAGCCCCAGCCCTGGCTGCGCGCACTGCGCTACGAGCGGGCGGGCGAGAGCTATCTGATGCTCGTCAACGAGCATCCCAAGCAGGGTATCTCCACTCAGGTTGCGCTTGCCGACGGCACACCCGTTGCAGGCGCGCGCCTCGACCTGCTCAACGGCACCGAGCCCGCCGCCTTTGACGGCACGCTCGAGTTGGCTCCCTACGAGAGCTGCATCGTGGTCCTTGGGGCTACAGGTTCCGCCGGCGCGGCAACCGTTGGAGACGAAGCCGCATGCATCGACGGGCCCTGGGCGGTTGCCTTCTCTGCCCCTGGCACCGATGCCTTTGGCGAGCCTGTTGAGCTTGCAGACCTGCACGACCTTTCCTCGGCCGAGTTCCCCGGCAAGGCCGGCACATTCCGCTACCAGGCCTCCTTTGTCCTGGGCGAAGCGGTCACCAGCACCGTCATCGACCTTGGCGAGGTCTTTGAGACCGCAACCGTCGCCCTCGACGGCAAATCCCTCGGCACCCGTATCTGTCCGCCTTACCGCTTTGAGGTCGGCGCGCTTTTGGCCGGTGAGCACGCGCTTACGATCGACATCATCAACACCCTCGATCACGCCGTCCCCGACATATTCGGCATGACCGAGCCCTCCGAGCCCAGCGGCCTCTTGGGGCCCGTACGTGTGCTCGGGTAACGCCCCGGGCGCAAACGGCCCAACAAGGACAGTGCCCCCATGTTGAGCCCGCACGGCGTCGAGCGGTCCGTCGTTCATAGACCGGCGGACCAAAACTCCCAGCCAAGCCGAACGTTTTATTTATCGTTATGATTGGTTTATCGCGACGCAAACGCATAGGAGCCATATGGATATCAGGCGAAAGATCACGCAGGGCAAAAGCCTCACCCCCACCGAGCAACAACTTGGGCAAACGGCCCTCGCCATGGGCGAGGATGTGCGCGGGCTTTCCATTAAGGAATTTGCCGCGTGCGCCAACGTTTCGGTCGCGAGCGTGCACCGCTTTTGCAAAAAGCTCGGCCTCGAGGGATTCAAAGACCTCAAGGTCGAGCTCATCCGCCAGGCGACCGAGGCGGGCAATCGGCGCGACGTGGACATCAACTTTCCCTTCGATGCCACCTCCACCCCCGCACAGGTAATGGAGCGCATGGAGGGGCTCTACCAGACCACCTTGGCCGAAACGCAGGAACTGCTCGACCCCGCACAGCTCGACTACGCCGCCAAGCTCGTCATGCGCGCCGACACCGTGGACATCTACACGGGCTCGCATAACCTGTATCCAGCGGGAATGTTCCGCGATCGCTTGCTTTCCGCCGGTAAAAGCGCGACGTGCTACGGCAGCGTCGAGGCGCAGGTGCGTACGGCGCTCGCCTCGGGCCCCGACCATGTGGCGATTGTCATCTCCTACAGCGGCCTTGCCCCCAACCTCAGGGAGATCTTGCCGATCCTCAGCAGTCGACGCGTCCCGGTCATCGTCATCGGCACACCGTACTGCGCCCGCATTCACCCCGGCTTTGCCGCCTATCTCATGGTGAGCGACCACGAGAGTATGACGCACCGCATCACGCAGTTCGCCAGCCACATCGCCGTGCAATACGTGCTCGATTCGCTCTACAGCAGCTACTTTGCCAAAGATTACGCCCGCTGTTCCGAGTTCCTCGAGCGGTCGTTTCCCTACACCCGCCTGCCCGGGCTCAAGTAACGACGAGTGTGGATTTTTGGACACTCAGATAACGAGCGTGGATAATCTCCCACTTTGAGCCCGCACACAGGCCAAAACCGGGAGATTATCCACGCTCATTTTGGGTCCCCTGGGAAACGCATGAGGAGGGCGGATAGACAGCCGTTATTTGCGAGGCGTCAGCGACGTAAAGAGCCCGTGTTGGTTGCAGTAAAGATATATCCTGCCGCGCCCGGTAATATGGAAGCGCGGCTGCACCGATTGCTCTGGATAGAGCTTCTTAAAGCAGACGCCGTCCATAGTCGCATATGCCACAAAGCTAATGTAGTGATCCTTGGTCATGGGATGATCGAGCGTGACGTACCAATCGTCCTCGATGCGCTCGATGGAAAAGGCGTGGTCCGCGTCCGGCTCTTCGGCCTCCTGGGGAAACATCGTGGAGCCACAGCAGCTAAAGCTGCCTTCTCCGAGCGCGTGCACAACGTTTCCGCAGATAGGGCAAACGTAAAAGACGCCTTTGAGCATATTGCCTGCACGGTTGGCGTTGGCCCGAATGTCACCAGCCAAAAGCTCAGCCACGCTTATGCCGAGTCTCTGGGCCAAAGGCTCAACGAGGGAAATGTCGGGAAGGCCGCGGCCGGATTCCCACTTGCTGACGGCTTTATCGGTCACACCAAGGCTTTCCGCCAGGGCGCGCTGGGTGAGGCCGCGCTCTTCGCGCAGCTGCTTAATGGCATGCGCTGCCAAAAAAGTATGGGAGGCATTGGTTTGCCGTGTCTGGTTCATGGGCTGTCCAATCAAATTGAAGAAATGGAGTGAACCGGTTCGACAGTCAGTATCCATTTGAAGGCCAGGCTCGACAACCTACGCTGCGTAGACATGCGCCAATCGAACGAGCGCGGATTTTGGACGCTCATCCTAAGTAGTCATTTAAGAACGTCCCCAATGACTACATCAGGAGTGTCCCCAGATGCCGCATCGCCAGCAACGGGAGTGCCGATGTCTTGGCAACGACAGCGAGCGGGCCGCATTTGAGACAAGGTGACGTGAAACGAAAGGGCGCTGACCTTCTGGTCGCGCCCTTGAAGTTGAACGTCAGATTGTCCAAATGCGGCCCGCGCAGCGTCGGCCGGTTACGGCGTTTGGTAAAACGCCGTAACCTACTTAACTCCGTACTGCTCGTAGTAGGCGTCGATAGCGGCCTTGAGCTCGTCATCGATGACGACCTTGCCGTCGATCTCGTGGTTGTAGAGGGTCTCGACGACCTCGGCCATGGAGACGATGCTCGCGACGGGGAAACCGTACTTGGCCTCGATCTCCTTCTGCGCGGTGGTCACGCCACCCTTGCCGACCTCCATGCGGTTGAGGGAAACGATAAGGCCCTTGATCTCGACATCGGCAGCAGCCTTGACCTTGGGGTAGGTCTCGTCGATGGACTTGCCGGAGGTGGTGACATCCTCGACCATAATCACGCGGTCGCCGTCCTGGGGCTCATAGCCCAAAAGGTTGCCCTTGTCGGCACCGTGGTCCTTGGCCTCCTTGCGGTCACAGCAGTACTTGACCTCCTTGCCGTACAGCTCGTGGTAGGCAATGGCGGTCACGACGGCCAGCGGAATGCCCTTGTAGGCCGGTCCAAACAGCACGTCGAAGTCGTCGCCAAAGTTATCGTGAATGGCCTGGGCGTAATACTCGCCCAGCTTCTTGAGCTGATAGCCCGTCACGTAAGCGCCGGCGTTCATAAAGAACGGGGACTGACGGCCGCTCTTGAGCGTAAAGCTGCCGAACTTAAGAACATCGGACTCGACCATAAACTTGATGAACTCTTGCTTGTAAGCCTCCATGCGGGCTCCTCTCGTAATCGCGTACGTGTCTTCCAGTTTAGCGCAGGCAAGGCGCGTTGCGGGCGCGCTTTGGGGCCTCAGCATTCTGTAAAGGCTTTGTCAGGGGCAATGGTTTTCCAAACAAAGGGGTTGACACGGCAAACCCCCTCATCAAAAATACGGGCGGATTAAAACGGGTACGAGATACCCAAAGCGCGCCGCGCCCGGCCTTAAGGGGGTGTGCCATGGAAGGCAGCCATAGTCGAAAAACCTGCATGTCGCCCTCGGCACGCCGCGAGGATTCCGCGCACGCATAAGCGCCACTAACCGATCGTCAAAACCACCACAAAGGTGCCTGTCCCTTTGTGGTGGTTTGAAAGCATGACGTGAGCGACATCTAGGTTTTTTGAAGCAAATACGACACGTACGCTAACTCCCTTCAACAAGGAGGACCCTATGCTGATGCTCAAAACCGCCACGGTACTCGAAGCCATCTCCAAGCGCCGCCGCACGGCGCGCCCCGCCGCTCGCGCCGGCATGTCCAAGAACATCATATTCGCCGCCACCCATAGCGCCGAGGACGCCCTCGTGCTGCTCGACGCCACGGCCGACGGACTCACTGCCGAGCATGCCGCCGAGCGCCTGAACGCCGTCGGCCCCAACACCATCGAGGCGCCGACCAAGACACTCGCCCGCCGCATCGCCGACGCGTTCATCGACCCCTTCGCCGGCATCCTCGCCGCGCTCGCGCTGGTCTCGCTCTACATCGACGTGCTCGCCGTGCCCGAGCCCCAGCGCGACCCCTCCACGGTCATCGTTATCGGCATCATGCTGCTGGTATCGGGCGGCATGAAGTTTATCCAGGAAGCCCGCAGCGGCAATGCCGCCGAGGCCCTCAAGGACCTGGTCTCCAACACCTGCTGTGCCCTGCGCGACGGCGAGCGCATCGAGATCCCCTTCGACGAGCTCGTCCCCGGCGATGTGGTCCGCCTCTCTGCCGGCGATATGGTGCCGGCCGATGCCCGCATCATCACCGCGCGCGACCTGTTTGTGATCGAGTCCGCACTCACCGGCGAGAGCGAGGCCGTCGAAAAGACCGCTGCCATCACCGTCGCCGAGGGTGCCGACAGCTCCGCGCTGCCGCTCTCTGCCTGCAAGAACATCGTCTTTACCGGCACCTCCGTGCAAAACGGCACCGCTATGGCACTTGTCGTAGCCACCGGCTCGGACACTTACCTGGGCGGCATCGCCGAGATGCTCAACGGGCGCGGCGAGAAGAGCGCGTTTGACCGCGGCGTCTCGAGCGTCTCCATGCTGCTCGTGCGCCTGATGCTCGTTATGGCGCCGGCGGTCTTTGCCATCAACGCCGCCACCAAGGGCAACGTCATCGATGCGCTGTTGTTCGCCACGAGCGTGGCCGTGGGCATCACGCCGCAGATGCTCCCCGTCATCGTGACCACGAGCCTGTCGCAGGGCGCCAAGGACCTCGCCCGCCGCCAGGTTATCGTCAAGGAACTGCCGGCGATCCAAAACCTCGGCGCGATGGACATTCTGTGCTGCGACAAGACCGGCACCCTCACCGAAGACCGCATCGTGCTCGAGCGCTACCTCAACACCGATGGCAACGAGGACGCACGTGTGCTGCGCCATGCGTTCTTGAACAGCTTCTTCCAGACCGGTCTCAAAAACCTTATCGACCTGGCCGTAATCGACCGTGCCGATGTGACGCCCTCGACATTCGTGCCCGATTCCATGTTGGGCCAGACTCTGCGCGACCGTTATACCAAGGTCGACGAGGTTCCCTTCGATTTCTCGCGCCGTCGCCTGAGCGTAGTTGTCGCCGACTCCCGAGGCAAAACCCAGATGGTTACCAAGGGAGCTGCCGAGGAAATGCTCGAGATCTGCTCCTTTGTCGAGGTCAACGGTATCGCCCAGCCGCTCACCGAAGATAAGCTCGCCCAGATTCGCAAGCAGGTCGCCGATCTTAACGCCGAGGGCCTGCGCGTGATTGCCGTGGCGCAGAAAACCAATCCGCGCTGCGTGGGCGAGTTTGGCATCGCCGACGAGTGCGACATGGTGCTGATGGGCTTTTTGGCCTTCCTCGATCCGCCCAAGGCGAGTGCCGCGGGCGCCGTCGCCACCCTCGAGGCCAAGGGCGTGGCGGTCAAGGTCCTGACCGGCGACAACGATCGCGTCGCCGCCACCGTCTGCGAGCAGATCGGTATCGACGCGAGCAATGTCTTGCTGGGCTCCGAGATCGATGCGCTCGATGACGCCGAGCTTGCCGAGCGCGCCGAGCACACCCACCTCTTCGCCAAGCTCTCGCCGCTGCAGAAGGCGCGTCTGGTGCGCGTCATGCGCGAGCTGCTCGGCCACACCGTGGGCTTTATGGGCGACGGCATCAACGACGCCGCCGCCATGCGCGCGAGCGACTGCGGCATCTCGGTCGATTCGGCCGTCGACATCGCCAAGGAATCCGCCGATATCATCTTGCTTCAGAAGGACCTGGGTGTGCTCGAGCGCGGCATCATCGAAGGCCGCCGCACCTACGGCAACCTGCTCAAGTACCTCAAGACCACGGTGAGCTCCAACTTTGGCAACGTACTGTCCGTGACCGTCGCGAGCCTGTTCCTGCCGTTTTTGCCCATGAGCGCCCTGCAGCTGGTGTTGCTGTCGCTGGTCTACGAGATCGTGTGTATCGCGCTGCCGTGGGACACCGTCGATGACGCCTGGACCGCCCGTCCGCGCGCCTGGGACGCCGCGTCCATTAAGGGCTTTATGCTCGAGTTGGGTCCCGTGAGCTCGCTGTTTGACATCGTAACCTTCGCCGCGCTCTTCTTTGTGGTGTGCCCTGCCACCGTAGGCGCAAGCTGGTCCGAGCTCGCCGGGACGGGCAACGCCGCAGGCATGGCGGCCTTTGTGGCGCTCTTCCAGAGCGGCTGGTTTGTCGAGTCCATGTGGTCGCAGACGCTCGTGATCCACATGCTGCGCTCCCCGCGCCTGCCGAGCCCGCGCGACCACGCCGCGCCCGCGCTGTGCGTTCTCACCGTACTGGGCCTGGCGCTCGTCACCTGGCTGCCGGCAAGCCCCATCGCCGATGCGCTCGGCCTCTTGCCGCTGCCGGCGAGCTTCTTCGCGCTGCTCATCGGCATCGTCACCGCCTACATCGCGCTCACTCAGCTGGCAAAGCGCCGCTACATTGCCCGCCACGGCGAGCTGCTGTGACGCCCGAATCGTGGCGCGCGACCCATCAGGCGGTCAAAAAGTCCCGTCTCAAGTTAAACCACTCATTTAAGTACGTCCCCAATGAGTGCGGCGGAATGGCTCCCCTTGACAGCTTAAAGCCGTCATGCAGGAACCATTCCGTCGCAGCCTTATGAAAGGGACTGGGTTGTAAATGTTGGAGAAGAGCCGTTAGCGCTCGGGTGTCAGGATCACCAGAGCGTCGTGCTCAAAGGGATGCTGCGCCACGCGCACGGTGCCGTCACCGTTGTCACGGACGGGCAGTTTTGCGATGCGCTTGTCCTCCATGTCGAGGACCGTCGCCGTCCAGCCACGCGCGCCGTCGAGCTTAAACTTGAGCGCCGTGGTGCGCGGCAGGTACGTGACGACGCGATCGCCAACGCGCGCCACACGGATGGCCTCGCGCGCGTCATCGAGCAGCTCCTGCGCCGGAACCACGGCAAGCGCATCGTCACCGGCAGTAGCGCCTAGGCTGGCAAGCACATGCTCGATCGCGCCAAAGTCCCACACACCCGCAAACTGCAGGCACTCTTGCCAGCGGAAGGGCATGTCAAAGCCCTCGCCCAGGACCGAACCCTGGCTGCGCGATGTCTGCCAGTTCCAAACGCCGTGCGCGCCATAGGTCACGCCGGCACTGGCGCCGGCAAGAATCGACGACCATACGCTCGCGCGGCAATCCTGCGCGGTAAAACGCCAGTAGACGTTGCGCGACGCACCCATCTGCTCGTAGCAAGGCTCGGAGTTGACCATCGGCTTTTTGGGATAGTTGGCGATAAAGTCCTGCGGCAGACGCCATGCCTCGGGCTGGCCCTCGTAGTTGTGGCCGGGCTGGAACATGTAAAAGTCCAGACGGCCCAGATACTGCGCCGGAATGGTACGATTGCCGCGGTTGATATGCATGGTGCGCAGTGCCTCGGGCGCGCGCTTGACGACCTCGTCGAGCGCGTCCTCGTAATAGACGATCGCCTCGTCACCGGCAAAGTCGGTATCGCCCGTCACTACGTAGACGGGGTCGAACTCGCCCAGGTTCTCGACGACGCGGGCAACGTGGGCACGGACCTCCTCACGCGGCATAACCTCGGCGCCGCAACGCTCGGCGATCTTGGCACCCCAGGTACCGGGCACGTAGTTGCACCACATAAGCACGAGCGCCGGGCGAATGCCGTGCTCCACGGCCGCCTGGCACATGCGGCGGGCGCGGTCCCAGTATTCCTGGTTGGGCGCGCTCCAGTCAAAGTGCACGCCGTCCTCGCTCGCGTAGGGCCAGATGCCCAGGTCGGGCAGGCAGCGGTCCCACTGCGGCAGGGTATTGACCTGCAGCACGTTCATGCCCTGCTCGGCGCGGCGGGTCAGATAGTAGTCCCAGTCCGCCTCGGTGATACTCGTGAATGCGCTCCAGCACGTGTCGGCAAACCAAAAGAACGGCTTGCCGTCGCAGAGAAACCCGTCCTCACGACCGTTGACGGTCAGCTTTCCCAAACTCATCTGCGTGTCCTTTCGTTTGATAAAGGATTTGCGAACCGCCGGGGGCTTTCGCGATAACCCCGCGCGAAAGCCTCCGCCGCTTGGCAAACCCTCGCGGGCGAAGCTCACCCGCCCCATCAGTCTACCTTGCAAGAAGGGCCCCGCCGGGCTTACGCCTGACGGGGCCCTGTCGTGTAGGTGAGGTCATATGTGACCGAATGGCTTGGCCTTAGGCCTCCATCTCGGCGAGCTCCTCCTTGGAGAAGCCGGAGACAAAGACGACGGCAGCGGCGATGACAAAGGAGATTGCCATACCAACGATAGCCCAGACGGTGTTCATCTGGCCACCCTGCAGGTAGTTGGTGAAGACCAGGAAGTTGGAAGCACCGCCTGCGAGGTAGTAGGTGACGCCCATGAGGCCGGAGAACACAGCGCCGATGGCACCGCCGATGAACATGCCGAACATGGTACGACGGAAGCGCATGAGGATACCGAAGAGCGCGGGCTCGGTGACGCCGCCGGCGATAGCGGAGATGACGTAGCCGATGGCAAGGGACTTCTCGTCGGGGTTCTTCATCTTGAGGAAGGCACCGAAGGCGCAGCCCCAGACAGCGGCCATAGCGCAGTTGGTGGAAACGAAGACGAAGGGATCGTAGCCGGCAGCGATGATCTGAACCTGAGCGAGCAGGATGACGGGCATGTGCATGCCGCAGACCACGAAGAGCTGCCAGAAGGCGCCGAGGACGGCCATGACGATCAGGATACCGATGCCGCCAAGGTCAGCAAGGCCGAAGAGCGCGTTAGCGATCAGCGTACCGATCTCGTTGCCGATGGGGGCGAGGACGATGAAGGCGATGGGGATGGTAACGATCATGGTGCAGAACGGCGTGAAGACCGTGGAGAGCACGTCGGGCATGACCTTCTTAAAGAACTTCTCGACGAAGTAGAGGACAGGCACCGAAAGGATAATCGGCAGGACGGACTGCTGATAGTTGGCAGCGGCGATCTGGATGCCGTAGACGGAGATGATGCCGCCACCCTCCTGAGTCGCGACACTCACGACGGACGGGGCCATGAGAGCGCCGCCGAGGAGCATGCCCAGAACCGGAGAGGCGCCGAGCTTCTTAGCGGCGGCATAGCCCAGGTAGATGGGGATAAAGGTAAACGTTGCCTCGTACAGCGTGGTGTAGAGGAACGTATAGGTCGGGTCGTCGGCCGAGAGCACACCGAGCATGGTGGGGCCGAGGACGGCCGCGATGGTGCGGAACAGACCGCCAGCCATGAGCAGCGGGATGAGCTGGGTCATGGAGCCGGACAGATAGTCGAGGATGATGTTAGGCAGGTTCTTGAGCTCGAACTTCTCCTTGGGAGCATCGAGGTTCTCGTCAACGGCCTCACCCTGCTTGACGCCGGAAATGGCGACGAACTCGGCGAGTACCTTGGGCACGTTCTGGCCGATGATGACCTGGAGCTGGCTGCCGGCGAACTGGCAACCCAGAACACCCTTCACCTTCTTGATCTTCTCCACGTCGGCCTTGCTGTTATCCTTGAGCGTCAGACGCAGGCGCGTCATGCAGTTGGTGGCGACGGTAACGTTCTCCGCGCCGCCCACGAGCTCGAGGACATCGGTGGCAATCTGTTTGTTATCTACTGCCATGGGACCCCTCCCCATATCTTCGTGTGCCTACCCGCTTGGGCGTAGGCACGCCTTTGGCCCGGCGACTATAACCCCTTACGGTTACCGAACCCTTGGATACGCTTTTGTAAACAAGGTGTTTACTGAACGTTTACGGGCTTTAGTTTACACGGAGCGCCGAATTTATGGCAATTTTGCCGTCTACAGTTCGGTGAACGGTAGGAAATCGGGGGTGAGCGTATTTGAATGGCGGGAGATGGTCTCTTTGACCCTCTATTGATATATAGCCATTTACGTGGGATTTTATTTTGATGAACACCTCACTGATCTGTTAACTCATCAACAGAATCCCTGCTAGAAGCTAGTAAACATACGTTTAGTAGTTCACGACGTGTTCAATTTTGCCGTTTACCGAGTTCATCTGGTTATTCTTCAATTCTAGATTACACTAAACATGTTTAGTTTGTATTGCCGCAGATGCCAGGCATTCGCGGCGCAAGGGAGGCAGCTCATGGAACTCAAATTGTGTACCTACGCAACCGTCACCACCTTGGGCGACTTTGGCCCCTGGATCAGCAAGGTCGTACTCGACCTGCCCTGCACCGTGCGCGCCAACGACATCGACACGAACACCTTCCATATATATGTAGAGCGTCACGAGCGCTCGGGCGAGGTTCTGATGCGCAAGGAGCGCGGCGCCGACCATGCCGCGCCCTCCGTGGGTTACATCGACATTCTCGCCGCATATCCGTGCGACGAGAACGGACGTAAGCTCGCCGTGGGCACCCATGTGGCACTCGAGGTCGCCGAGCAGCGCCTGACCAAGACCATCGAAGGCGGCGTCATGGGCTCGCGCATGCTCGATGACCAGCTGCGCATCACGCAGCTCACAGCTCTTCCCGGCAACGACGGCGACGATCCCACCTGCGGCCTGGTCTTCGACACCTGCCGTGGCGATATCTGCCCCGCGCTCAAAGGCTGGAGCAACGCCACGCAAAAGACCGCCGTCGACGGTATCGCGCTCGAATACGGCTTCTTTGAGCCCAGCTTTAAGGCCGAGGACTCGGCATGCTTCAACCCCTTTGCGCCCGAGGCCACGGCCATGCCCCAAAAGGCACCGCTCGTGGTGTATCTGCACGGCGCCGGCGAGGGCAAGGGCGCCACGCAGGGCGAAGGCGCCACGCGCGCCTATATCGGCAACCGCGTGACGGCCATCAGCCAGGCGCAGATCCAGCGCTACTTTGGCGGCTTTGCCTGGGTGCTCGTGCCGCAGTCGCCCACGTTTTGGATGGACAACGGCGTCGAGCAGCTTGGTCACTCCAACCAGAGCATCTACTCCCCCGTGCTCAAGGCACTTATCGATGAGTTTGTCGCCGAGCATGCCGACCGCATCGACACCGACCGCATCGTGGTCGCCGGTCTTTCCAACGGCGGCTTTATGACCCTGCGCCTGTGCGCCGACTACCCCGATTTCTTCGCCGCGGGCCTTCCCTGCTGCGCCCCGTGGTACAACGCCACGGACGAGGACGTAGCCGCGCTCGCCAAGACGCCGCTGTGGTTTACGCACTCCAAGGGCGACGAGCTCGTGCACCCGCAACAGACCGTGCTGCCGCTGTTCGCGCGCCTGCGCGATGCCGGCGCCAACGTGCATCTCACCTACTTTAGCCATGTCGAGGACCTGACCGGCGTGTATCGCGAGGCCGACGGCTCGGCCAAGAAGACGTTCAACCACGGCGTGTGGATCCACCAATTCAACGACCTGTGTTATCAAGACTTCGACGGGGGCAACGTACTCATCGACGGCGAGCCGGTGGGCTGCTGGGAGTGGTCGGCCAGGGTCGACCGCTAAGCCCTCCCATCGCGGGGACCGGGGTTTAGTCTTGCAAACGTCCTCGGGCATGCATGGGCTGGCGCTTTGCGCTTCGCGCTGCGCCTGCCCATGCCCCCTGCGGAATGTTTGCAAGACTAAACCCCGGTCTCCGCTGCGTTGACGTTGCTGTGACCCTGGCCGGCCGCTTCTAGCGGGCCGCCGGGTCGGTGGCGATGGGGGTATGGGTCCCGTCTTGCCTTGCGCGTAACTGGCTGAATTGATTTTGATTGGAGCTGTTCCTATGTCCCAGAAGTTGACTCGGGTGATTGTTACCACTGATATGGAAGTCGATGATATGAACTCGCTTGTTCATTTGGCTCTGTATCTCAACTTGCTTGATGTTCAGGCTGTGGTGTATACGGCTTCGCAGTATCACTTTCTTGGGGATGGGGTTCATACGCTCGGCGAGGTGAATTCGCATTGGCGGACCAAAGGGCGGCGCTCTTATGAGTGGGCTGTTGTGCCTCATGAGCCCGATCCGCTAGCCGGCGAGCTTCGTGAGTATCGGCCGTTTCCCGAGCATTGGATTGAGAGTCTCTGGAGTAATGAATATGCCCAGGCTTGGCCGCAGTTGCAAGCAAATGCGGCTGCTGCCGGTGAGCCGCCGTTTCCCGCGCCCGCCCAGATGATCGAGCGCACCTTTGTGGGAAATGTTGCCTTTGAAGGTGATGTGACTGAGGAAACTGAGGGGTCTCGCGTAATTGCGCAGGCGATTCTGGATGATGACCCGCGTACGTTATGGTTGCTCAGCTGGGGTGGTATGAATACGATCGTTCGCGCCCTCATGAGTATTGCCGAGCGCTATCGCGCCACGCCCGAGTGGCCCGCCGTGCAGCAGCAGGTCTATCAGAAGGTGCGCGTGATGGGCGTTGCCGATGGCGTGGGACAGGACAACTCGTGGCTCGACCATGGGCGCGAGCTCTTTCCCGAGCTCATCTTTTGGCGTACGCCCTATATGTATGGCAACTATTTCGACGCCAAAACAGCTCAGCCCGATACGCTGCCGCTGTTTAAGGCTCCCTGGCCCGAGCAGAATCTCACGCAGGGCAACGGCCCCCTCATGGCACGCTATATGCTCTATGGCGATGGTAAGGTCTACGAAAACGAACCCGAGCGCTTTCAGTTTGGCAAGCATGCCCGCCTGGATTGGGGCCTGGAAGGCATGCCCGCGGTGCAGTTTGAGCGCGGCGACTTTATGGCCGAAGGCGACAGCATGACCTATATTCCACTGCTGCCGTTTGGCCTGCGCGGCATCGACGACCGCGACTTCGATACGCTGCTGGGCCGCATGTTTCTTGATGGACACCCCGATGCGAGCGCGCCCGCCGGTTTTGCCCCCATCGGCACGCCCGCAGACGACAATCTCAATCCCTATCTGCGTGCCTATCAGGAAAACTTTGCCGCCCGCGCGCAATGGTGCGCCCATGATCCGGCCATCTGCTCGCATCCGGCACATGTTGTCGAGGTCACGGCCGACCGTAGCGCCGCAGCCGGCGAGCGCGTCGCCCTTGCGGCAACCATCGTCGACCCCGACGACAAGGGCTTCGATGCACATTGGGATGTGGCCGTAGACCCATCGAGCTATGCAGGCGTCCAGGATCTGTCGATGTGGCAAGAATGCACGGTGGACACCGCTTTCATCGTGCCCGCCGACGCGCAGCCCGGTGACCGCTTCGTACTCACGCTTACCGTGCAGACGCGCGCCGAGCGCCCCTGCACCCGCTACGCCCAGATCGCCGTGACCGTGGCATAGCAAGAACGGCGCCCACATTCGGCAGCCGCCGCATTCGACAAAGAGTGTCCCCAATGAGTAGGAAAAATGAGCCATGTGTCCCAGTTGTGGAGACTCGTTGAGCCGTCTGGGTATCGTGAAAGGCTGCGCACTCCCCCATCATCAAAAGTGACACACGCTACCAGTTGATGGGAGGCAGCCATGGGCTTCTTTGACAAGATGTTCGAGAAGAAAGAGTGCGCGATTTGCGGTACCGAGCTGGGACTTCTAGGTAAGACAAAAATCAATGAAGGCTACCTGTGCAAAGAGTGCGCCGGCAAGCTCTCCCCCTACTTTCACGGCTATCGCTCCAGCACCGCGGACGATATCCGTGAGCAACTCGCCTACCGCGAGGCCAACGCCGAGCGCCTGTCTTCGTTCAACCCCACGCGCACGCTTTCTGCCGGGCGCACCAATATTATGCTCGATGAGGACGCGGGCCTGCTGATCATCACTTCGCAGAGCCGCTGGCGCGACGCCAATCCCGACATCATCGAGTTCTCGCAGGTACTCGGCTGCGATATGGATATCGACGAGCAGCGCACCGAGATCTATCGCGAGACCAAGGACGGCGAGCGCGAGAGCTACAACCCGCCGCGCTACGACCTGGATTACGACTTTAATCTGACCATCCACGTCAACACGCCGTACTTTACCGAGATCAACCTGCGCGTGAACGACTCCACCATCGATCAGCGCGGCTCCATCGAATATCGCGAGGCCAAGCGCCAGGCAACCGAAGTCCGCGATGCGCTGGTGCAGCTGCGCCAGGAGACGCGCGACAGCGTCGTGGCCGCCAAAGCCCCCAAGACCGCGGTGACCTGCCCCTTCTGCGGAGCCACCACCATTCCCGATGCCAGCGGGCGCTGCGAATACTGCGGCGGCGCCATCGGCGCATAGCCTCCGGCAGCGAAAGGACCGATCATGGCCTTTGAGAGCGTTAACTATCAGTGCCCTGCCTGCGGTGGTCCCCTGCATTTTGCCAGCGCCGAGCAAAAGCTTGTCTGCGACTACTGTGACTCACGCTTTGAAGTCGAAGAAGTCGAGGCCCTCTATCGCGAGCGCCAGGACAAGGCAGATGCCAAAGCCGATGCCGCAGCCGCAGCTCCCAAACCTGCTGCCGACGATGCCGTGCAGGAGCTCGCCCAAAACGCCGGCTACATCTGCTCGTCGTGCGGCGCCGAGCTCGTGTCCGACGGCACCGTCGCCGTCACCACCTGCCCGTACTGCGGCAACTCCGCCGTGGCGCCCGGCCAGCTCTCTGGCGACTTCTCGCCCGACCTGGTGATTCCGTTTAAGCTCGGGCGCGACGACGTCACGGCCGCACTCAAGGAACACTACAAGGGCAAGATCTTGCTGCCCAAGAGCTTTGTCACCGGCAACCACATCGACGAGGTCCAAGGTGTCTACGTGCCGTTTTGGCTCTACGGCGCCCGCGTGGACGGCGAAGTGTACTTTGACGCGACCAACGAGACCGTGACCGAGGAATCCGACCGCACCGTCACGACCACCGACCACTACGATGCCTATCGCAAGGGCAATATCTCGTTTAAGCGCGTGCCCGTCGACGGATCGTCCAAGATGCCCGACGGCCACATGGACGCCATCGAGCCGTTTGACTACGACGCGCTGCGTCCGTTCTCGGTCGCATATATGCCCGGCTACATCGCCAACCGTTACGACGAGGACTGCGAGACCTGCAAGGCGCGCGCCGAGCGCCGTATGGAAGAAAGCACGATCTCGGCCCTGCGCGAGACTGTCGTCGACGAATACGACGATGCCACGGTCGAAAGCAAGCAGCTCGACTACACCTGGGAAGACAGCGACTACGCCCTGTTCCCCGTCTGGATGCTCTCCACCTCGTGGAACGGCAAGAGCTACCTGTTTGCCATGAACGGCCAGACCGGCCGCTTGGTCGGCGAGCTCCCCTGCTCCAAGCCCAAGCTCGCTATTGCCTCGGTGCTGTTCTTTGTGATCGGATTTATCCTCTCCCAGATTCTCTTTATGGGTGAGAACGCCTTCGATCCGGATTACCTCGCCTTTGATATCGAGGGCATCCTCATCAACATCGTCGCGCCGCTGATCATCGTGATTATCGGAGACGTGCTACTGGTAGGCCAGCTCAAGACGGCCAACGAGGCCACCCACGCCGACGAGTACTGCGGCGAGCTCGACCTGACCGAGAAGCACGACACCTTCAACCACACCGAGACCACCGTTGTCATGAAAGACGACAAGGACGACTAAGCAATCCGACCAATACCACCCGGCCTTTGACGAGAAAGGAAGATCACCATGGGACTCTTGAAAGCTGGATTGGGAGCTGCCGGCGGCGTCATGGCCGACCAGTGGAAGGAATTTATCTACTGCGAATCAATGCCTGCTGACGTCTTGGCCTGCAAGGGCAGCAAACGCACCGGTGGCCGCAGCTCCAACACGCGCGGCGAGGACAACGTCATCTCCAACGGCTCGGTCATCGCCGTCAACGACGGCCAGGGCATGCTCGTGGTGCAAAACGGCAAGATCATCGAAGTCGCGCTGGAGCCCGGTGAGTTCGTCTTCGATACCGGCAGCGAGCCGAGCGTCTTTAGCGGCAACCTGGGCGATTCCATCAAGGAGACCTTCGCCAATATCGGCAGCCGCTTTACCTTTGGCGGCGACGCGGGCAAGGACCAGCGTGTCTACTTCATCAACACCAAGGAGATCATCGGCAACAAGTACGGCACCGCCTCGCCTGTGCCCTTCCGCGTGGTCGATAACAACATTGGCCTGGACGTCGACATCTCCGTGCGTTGCAACGGCGAGTATTCGTACCGCATCACCAACCCGCTGCTGTTCTACACCAACGTATGCGGCAACGTGACCGATAGCTACACGCGCGACAAGATCGACAGCCAGCTTAAGTCCGAGCTTCTCACCGCCCTGCAGCCCGCCTTCGCCAAGATCTCGGAGATGGGCATCCGCTACAGCGCCATCCCCGGCCACACCACCGAGCTCGCTCGTGCGCTCAACGAGGTCCTCTCTGCCGACTGGCGCGACCTGCGTGGTGTCGAGATCGTGAGCTTTGGCGTCAACTCCATCGCAGCCTCGCAAGAAGACGAGCAGATGATCAAGGACCTGCAGAAGGCCGCCGTCATGCGCGATCCCACTATGGCGGCAGCCAACATTGCCAGCGCCCAGAGCGACGCAATGCGCGCGGCAGCCGCCAATCCCAACGGCGCGATGGCAGGCTTTATGGGCATGGGCATGGCAGGTGGCATGGGCGGCATGAACGCCAGCCAGCTGTTCGCCGCCGGCCAGGCACAGCAGCAGGCCGTCCCGCAGCCGGCTCCGGCACCCGCTCCCGCACCGGCTCCTGCCGCTGCTCCCGCGGCCGGCACATGGACCTGCAGCTGCGGCGCCACCAACACCGGCAAGTTCTGCTCCGAGTGTGGCAGTCCCGCACCCGCCCCGGCACCGGCCAAGTGGTTCTGCCCCAACTGCGGCAGCGAAAACGGCGGCAAGTTCTGCAGCAACTGCGGAACGCCCAGGCCCTAGCCCCTCTATCTGGTAATTGGCGGGGGATCCGCCACCCCCGCATTTGCTTCTATGGGTTTCGTTCGATAAAGGAGGACACCATGAAGACAACGTTCAAAAAGTCCGTACTCGCATTTCTGACATGCGTCCTTGCGCTCGCCTTTGCCCTGACGGGCTGCAGCGGCGGCGGCAAAGACCCCAAGGCCAACTTCGTCGGCAGCTGGGAACTCTCGGGTGGAACCATGGAGGGCGAAGAGCTGACCGATGAGTACATGAAGATGCTCGAGGATTGGGGTGTGCACTGCGTCCTGATTCTCGATGAGGACGGTACAGGTGCCCTCGACCTGTTCCTTGAAGTCGTCGACCTTAAATGGGAGGCAAAAGACGCCACCACCGTAACCATCACCGCCGAAGACGAGTCGCATGACATGAAGCTCAAGGACGGCAAGCTCATCCTCGAAGAGGATGACGGCAATCTTGTCTTTACCAAGTCCGACAAGGACCTGTCCGGCACGGTGAAGAAGGATCGCGAGGCGGCCGAGAAGGAAGAAGAGATCGACGAGGCCGTCGAAGACGACGACGTCCAGAAGATTGAAATCTCCCCCGCCGTCACCGTTGCCGATGACGACCTGTGCACCATTACCATCACCGAGAAGTTCAAGGACGAGTGGGGCGACATCGGTTTTGTCGTCAACATCACCAACAAGAGCGACAAGGACCTGACCTTCTACGCCCCCAGCGGCAAGACCAACGTCAACGGCACCATGAAGGAACCCTGGTTCTCGGCTCACCTGATGCCCGGCACCAACGCCACTGAGGAATTCACGTTCTCGAACGGCACGCTCGATAGCCTTGACGACCTGGTCAACACGACCATCGGCATCGACGCCTACCTGACCGATTCCTACGAGGACGTCGCCTCCTACAGCGCAACCATCGCGTAGCGGTAGACCACGACAGCCGCGGATTGGCGGACACATCCGCGCACACCAGACGGGGCCGCAGGAGATGATCCTGCGGCCCCGTCGCTTTTATGCCGATGCGCAACGAGCGCTAGCGCTCTATGTTGGGAACGATGCTGCCCTCGGTCACCGCATGTACGGCCAGACGCATGATGTTGTCGTAGCCGGTCTTGCTCAGGATCTCCGAGATGCGGCGCTTGATGGTGCCCTCGCTCATAAACAGCTCGGCCGCAATCTCGCGGCGGCTTTTACCCTCGCAGGCAAGGCGCAAGATCGACAGCTCGACATCGTCGAGGGCCGCCGTGCCCGAGAAGATGCTCTCGGGCGGCTTGGGAAACGTGCAGTAACCCGCCAGCGTGGAGCGCATCACGGCGAACAGCTCGTCGATACCGACGTTCTTGTACACAAAGCTATCGACGCCCGCCTCGCGGGCCTGATCGACAAAGGTGATCTCGGGCATGCCTGTCATGATAATGATGCGACACTCGGGCAGCTGCTCCTTGATGCGTGCCGCCGCCACGATGCCGTTTGAATCGTGCTCGGTGCACACGTCCATCAGTATCATGTCCGGGCGCTCCTTGAGCGCGACACCCAAGGCCTCGGAGGCATCGGCGATCGCGGCAACGACGGTCATATCGGGCTGGTCGCCAACGGAGCGCGCCAGGCTCTCGCGCAGGATGGCCTGATCTTCGACAATTAACACGCGGATCATGAGTTTCTCCTTTGGGACGTGTCGCTAGCGTTAAGCGGAATGGATACCGTAAGCGTAAAGGGCGGGGTGGCGTGGACCTCTAGGCTGCCACCCAGATCTTGCGCGACATGCCTCATACCTGGGATACCCGTTCCCTCGCGATACGATACGGGGGCCGGGGACCCGTCGTTAGAAATCGTCATGTGCGCGACGGCGTCAGCATCCGTCCTCTCCTGCCACAAGCGCACATGGACCCGATGCGCCTGCGCATGCTTGGTGGCGTTGGTCGAGGCCTCGCGGATAATCTGCAAAAAGGCAGCGGCGACACGCGCGTCCTCAGGCAGCGCACCCTCAACATCGATCTGCACGCTCACCAGGCCAAAAGCATGGACGATATCGCCCAGTTGCTCTGCCGGTTCGGTGTCGCCCCCGCTGCGCAGATCGGCAGCGATTGAGCGCAGCAGCGGGTCGATCTGCTCGAGCGACTCGTCGTCCAAGCGCCCCTCCTCCAAATAGCGATGAAGGATTGATAGGCGCTGGCCGATCACATCGTGAACGCGGGTGCGCATGCGCAGATAGGCCGCATTGTCGGCAACTTTTTTGACTTCTTCGATCTGGGCCTGGAGCTCTTGGCCCGCAAGCTCAAGCAGGTGATTGGCCTGCGCCAGGCGGTCATGCGCATGCGCATACTCTGTCACGTCCAGACCGATTATGCGCTCGAACGAACGGCCCGAGACCATAACGTCATCGCACACAAACAGGCGAATCTCGGCGGGAGAAACCTCGACCACCGCACGCGCCTCACCAAAGCGGTCCAGGTTGATCCGCACGCGGTTCTTACCGCCTTCGGGCATTTGCATGCTGAGCTTGCGCAGGTCGTTCCATGTACCGCTCATATCGCCTAGGTCGGTGGGCATATGAAGCTCCGCCAGGTTTTTGCGCATGCAGCGGTTCATGAGCAGTGGACGGCCCCTCGAGTCCAGATACAGGATGCCCACGGGAATCACGTTGATGGTTTCAATCGTCGAGAACGCGGTGATATCCTCTTGGCGGTTACGGACGTCCATCAAGAGCGCCGCGACGGAACGGAACAGGAAGAACGCTCCCTCTGCGATAAGGACAACGGCCCACACCGAGCCCATGGCAAAAACCACCGGCGGTGTCACGGCGCCAACAAGCAGCAGCTCGGCCAGCATGACAGGGCGACGATAGCGCACCATAAGGACCACGCCATAGGCAAAGATCGCGGCATTGAGCCACAGCACTCCGCCCATTGCCCTGGCGCAAACGTCAAGCGACGCCACCAGATACGAGCCAGACGACGCGAATAAGATGAGCGCCGAAATCATCAGGTGAAGCACCAGGCTCGTCTCGTAGGCGCAAATCACCTTACGGTTATAGGACGAGCGGCGCGATGCGATGAGCGGGACGTGGATCATCTGCAGACACGCAGCCAGGGCAAAGACAACATCGAGCGCAACGATTTGGGGAAGGATGAACGAAATCTGCATCGTCACTCACCCGCCCTCGGCATCAAGACGATCATGCGCAGCTGGCCGGGCTCGCCCTCAAGGCGGTATGCCACGTTGCGCCCTTGCAGAGCGCTTTCGAGCTCTTGCGCAGCGGGCGTCTGCGAAAGATCTTCATCATCGTTGGAAAAAAGCGTGGCGCGCAGCTCGACACTGCACCGGTCATGGTCGCCCAAGTGATACATAAGCGCCGGATGGTCGGTGGTGTAGGCAAAAAACGCAAAGTCATACACGCAGTCGTACAGGGCGCTTACCGTACTGGCGTGCATCGGGCGCCGTATGGCGATAATCGAGGCGCAATCGACATCGATGGTGCGTAGGTCACTTGCAAGCTCGTTGGCGATGAGCTGAATGCGGTCGCGGTCAAAACCGCTCTCCCCGTGCTGTGCCAACGTGAGCGACCCCTTGCGTTTGCAATAGGCGACGAGCATCTTGGCGCGCTGCAGCATGCGGTAACGCTCGTGCGAAGATGCCTCATCGGTCAACGGCGGCAGCGAGCTCAGCAGGTCGTACATCCCTTCGAGCGCACGGGCAAGCGCTTGGTCCACGTCTTGGACCAGTAAGGTCTCGGCCTCTTGGTCTGCCAAATGTGTCTTAAGGTCGTAGTCGGCGGCAAGCAGCTCATTTTGGCGTTGCAGCTCCATGCGACGATGCGCCAGTTCGCGATTGAGTTCGTTGAGCTCCGAGACGTCCTGGGCAAGGAGAGCCGATCCACCCAGCAGCGGAAAGGCGCGATACATTACATCGGGATCGGACGCCACGGCAAAGGCGTGAGCGTGCCCGTGCTCTTGGACCCGCAACTCCTCACGCACGCCTACCGGCATTGGCTTTGACACCGGCGTGACATAGACTTCCTGCAGGTCACGCGTTAGAACTTTGAGGTCAAGCGGCAAGGTGCCGAAAATACCGGCGATATCGTGGTACGACGGGATGACACCGCAATCGAGACAGATTTCCATCGCCACCACGCACAGGACGCAGTAGACAAGTGAAAAATTAAGCCTCCATGCCCAGGGCACACGCAGCGCATATGAAATGGCAAAGAACGCGCCGCCCAATAGGACAAGCGCGGCCGTGCCCGAGAAACGCTGAATACGAAAAGACGAGGACCGTCCTACCAAGATAAAAAAGGCAACGAAGTTAAAGGCTGTCCATACCAGAACGGTACCGTAGCCCCAACCATATGTGTAATCGTTGCTCCAGGTTCCACTCGATCGATCGAAATGGAAGACCTGCTGATGAACATCGTTAGTAAGCACAAAGCCGATAAGCAGGACAGCCATGACCCACAAAACGGTGCGGTACCGACGCCCCATACGATGCTGTTCCAAACCCGCGAGGCGCAGACCGCACAGCTGGTAGACCAGCGGAATGAGCGTCATGGGCACGTAGTACAGGTACCACAGCACGGTGGCATAGAACGGCGTGAACGACTTATATTTGAGGATGACCTCGATCATCCACAGGGCACAAATGGCGGCGATGGCAACAAGGCGGCGGCGCAAGACGTAGTCCAAGCAGCGTAGGTACGCCAACACACCCCAGATTGAAAATGCAATTGCGGCGACAAGCAGCGGGAGAGAGCTCGAGTGGACGAGCGCATCCACGACCTCTTCGGACACCTCGCTATAGGCGGGCACGGTGTTGGAAAGCTTGGGGTCGGAGACGAACAGTGCCGGCAAGACTGCCAAAAGCATAAGGAACAGCGCGGTAATGGCGCCGGCGATAACAAAGACGCGGTGGCGATACACGCCATGCGATATGCCAACAAGGAATCGCGGCATGGCGAAGAGCCTGCCGCCCCTGGGATCCGCCACGGGTGCGGATCGGGCGGCCGCGTGGCCGATATGTCGCTCGCAGGTACCCATAGTGCTTTTAGTGTACCGACAGGCGGGCCCAAAAAGCGGGCCACATGTCCCAAAATCCGCCGACGGCGAGGGACGTCGCCAGCGACTAGTCGTTTAAGAACGTCCCCAATGACTAAGACAAAACGAGCGAGGATTTTTGGACGCCCAAATGGCGAGAGTGGATAATCTCCCACTTTGAGCCCACAAACAGGCTAAAAACGGGAGATTATCCACTCTCATTCTGCGGGCGCTCATTTAAGTACGTCCCCAATGAGTGCTTTCACTTCTTTTAACAAAACGCCCGGCGGGCATTAACTGCTCGCCGGGCGTTTTGGTTAGGAGGCTATGGTTGTTGGGAAGCCTTAGGCCAGGTCCTCGCCGTTCGTCTCGATGACGTGTTTGTACCAGTCGAAGCTCTTCTTTTTGGAACGCTTGAGGGTGCCGTTGCCCGCATCATCGCGGTCGACATAGATAAAGCCGTAGCGCTTGGACATCTCGCCCGTGCCGGCAGACACCAGGTCGATTGGGCCCCAGGTGGTGTAGCCCAGCAGGTCAACGCCGTCCTCGGTCACCGCATCGCGCATCGCGGCGATATGCTGGCGCAGGTAGTCGATACGGTAGTCGTCGTTGATGGAGCCATCCTCCTCGACAACATCCTTGGCGCCCAGGCCGTTCTCGACCACAAACAGCGGCTTCTGATAACGGTCGTACAGGTCGTTGAGGGTGATGCGGAAGCCCAGCGGATCGATGGCCCAGCCCCACTGGCTCTCCTGCAGGTAGGGGTTCTTGGCGCCGGCGAAGGCGTTGCCCTGGGTGCGCTCGACATCGGGGTTATCGGCACCGGCGGAGCAACGGGTGCTGTAATAGCTAAAGCTGATGAAGTCGACGGTGTTGGCGGCCAGGATCTCGCGGTCCTCATCCGTCATGCCCACATCGATGCCCAAACGCTCGAGCTTCTTGACGGCATAGGCCGGGTAGTAGCCGCGGCTCTGAACGTCGACGAAGAAATAGTTGCTCTGGTTGTCAATCTGCGCTTGGCGCACATCGCCCGGACGGCAGCTGTAGGGGTAGTAGCTACCTGCGGCAAGCATGCAACCGATCTTGACCTCAGGGTCGATCTCGTGAGCGATCTTGGTTGCCCAAGCGCTGGCGACGAGCTCGTTGTGGGCGGCCAGGTACTCGACGGCCTCCTTGTTCTCGCCCTCCTCAAAGACCAGACCGGCACCCATAAACGGCAGGTGCAAGATCATATTGATCTCGTTGAAGGTAAGCCAGTACTTCACCAGACCCTTGTAGCGGGTGAAGATCGTGGTCGCGAGGTTCTTGTAGAAGTCGATGAGCTTGCGGTTGCGCCAGCCGCCGTACTCCTTGATGAGGTGAATCGGGCAGTCGAAGTGCGTGATGGTCACGAGCGGCTCAATGCCGTGCGCCTGACACTCGCGGAACACGTCCTCGTAGAAGGCCAAGCCGGCCTCGTTGGGCTCAGTCTCGTCACCGTTGGGGAAGATGCGGGTCCACGCCAGGCTCATGCGGAAGGTCTTAAAGCCCATCTCGGCAAAGAGGGCGATGTCCTCCTTGTAATGGTGATAGAAATCGATGCCAGTCTGCGCGGGGTAGTAATAGCCGTCCTCGAAGTCGAGCATCTTGCGCTGGCCGGAGACCACCGCATAGCGCTCGGGGCCGTGCGGTGCCACATCCACGTTGGCTAGGCCGCGGCCATCCACGTCGTAAGCGCCCTCGCACTGGTTGGCAGCCGTCGCGCCGCCCCACAGGAAGTCTTTACGGAAAGCCATGCATCAATCCTTTCGCACGCTGTTGTCATAGGCTCAGTATCCCTGCAAACAACGCGTCGCTCAACGGCAACGGCGCAGGCCGACACTTCTTTTCGCACACGGCGGCCCGGCAGCCGCCCCTGCCTGACACTTTCTGATACCGCCGCCCCAAACCACCACAAAGGGGACAGGCACCTTTGTGGTGGTTTGGGGACGGTTTGTCTCGATCTGTAACAGGTAGGCAGCCAAAACCGGGCTTGGTGTTACAGATCGAGATTTTCGGGCAGCCCCCCGCAGTTTGTCTAAATCTGTAACAGGTAGAGACGATTTAGCCCGCTAGATGTTACAAATCGAGACGGAAGATGCTAGTCACAGGCGATGTCGAGGTTCTTGCCGACGAGGCCCACGTAGCCGCCCTCGGCAGCCTTGGGACTATCTGCGTGGCAGAGAACCCACTTGTCGGCCTTCCAGTAGCAGTAGCTGTCACCGGCGGCAGGCATGTCGGCTGCGGCCTCGGGGCGCGGGCCATTGGTGCCCGCCGGCAGCGCCACCATCACCTGGAAGCCGCCGTCGTCGACCATGCAGGGCGTGTAGTGGAGCGTGGTGTTGAAGACTTCGACGACCGTACCCGCCGGCACGCGGAACGCCTTGACGCACGCGGTGTCGAGCTTGCCGCCCTCAATCTCCCAGCGATGCGCCACGAGCAGGATAAAGTCGCGGGCGCCCAGGTTAAACTCGCTGGCGCGGTGATACTCCAGGCAGTTGAGGCGTGTGTTGTGCCCGTTGCACCAGCCGAGCTGGAAGGAGCGGCCGCCAAACATGAGAAAGCCCAGTTTATCGGCACCCTTGACGCTCTCGAGCTCCGGCGCGCTTGCTACGTACTTGCTGCCTTCGGGGATGGGCGTGGCAGAGAGCGCCTCGAGCACGAGCAACGTGAGCTCGGACGGAACGTCATCCCAAACGTTGCCATAGGATTTGAACTCGGGATCGTTGACAGAATAGATGTGCATGTTCGCTCCTGTTCGTAAATGTGACTATATGAACATTCTAGAACAAACATGAGCGATTTTGAACGCTCGTCCCGACCACTCAACAAAAAGGCGCCCCCGCATAAGCGAAGGCGCCCAATGCGCGCGCTTTGGGCGATAAAGCCCTTACGCCTGCTGATAATGCAGGTGCTTCTCATCGATATCGGCCAGGTCGCGGTCGAGATAGCGACGCGCGAGCCAGTTTGCCATGGGGAGGTTCTGGTCCAGATAGTTACCGCACTCCTCGGGAGCGGCACCGGGGACATCGCCCTCAAAGCCGGCGACAAACTCGAACAGCTCACGCACGAGCGGCAGGATCTCCTCGCTCGTCACCTCGCCAAACACGACGAGGTAAAAGCCCGTGCGGCAGCCCATGGGACCAAAGTAGACAATGCGGCTCGACCACTCGGCATGGTTGCGAAGGAACGTCGCGCCCAGGTGCTCGATGGTGTGGCACTCGGCCGTGTTCATGACCGGCTCCTTGTTGGGCGTGGTCAGGCGCAGATCAAAGGTGGTGACGGCGGCGCCGGTCGCCGGATCGCGGTCGATGCGGCTCACATACACGCCGGGCTCGAGCAGCAGATGGTCAACGGAAAAACTCGCGATACGCTCCATGGCAGTTCCTCTCGGTAGTCAATTTAGGACGGGGCTCTTTTAGCTGGTTCGAATGATCGCACCAATCATACCAGTCAAAAAAGCCCCGTCCCAAATGAGCTACCCGGGAATAGCCTGCGGGCGCCGCGCAGCCGCCTAGGCAGTGTAGGCGATGGTCGCGTCGACGGCGTGACGCCAGCCGGCGATCTTTTTGGCTCGCTCGTCGGCAGGCATGGCAGGCTCCACGATGCCGCGGGCGCCGTAGACGTCAACGACATCGCGCGTGTACATGCCCAGCGCAATGCCGCAGGCCCAAGCCGCACCCAGACCGCTCATCTCGTCGTTGCTCGCAATGCGGATGGGCGAGCCGACCAGGTCGCTCTCAAACTGCATCAGGTACGCGTCGCGCGTGGGACCGCCGTCAACACGAAGCTCGGCCAGTGCCGCGCCCGAATCCTCGACCATCGCATCGATCACGTCGAAGATCTGATAGGCGATCGACTCGTCGGCGGCCTTTACGAACTCCGCACGGCCCGTGGTGCGCGTCATGCCAAAGACGCAGCCCTCGGCATCGCTCGCCCAGTGCGGCGCGCCCAGGCCAGTGAACGCCGGCACAAAGTAGACGCGGCTCGCCGGATTGGCGGCGTAGCACAGGTCGGTGACTTCCTCGGGATTGTTGATGAGCTCCAGGTCGTCGCGCAGCCACGTCTTGACGGCGCCGGCGTAGCTCACGTTGCCCTCGAGAACATACTCGGTCACACCGTCCATACGCCACGCAAGCGAGCTCGAAAGCCCGTGCGAGCTGGCGACAAACTCGTCGCCGACGTTCATCATGACCGAGCTGCCGGTGCCATAGGTCGCCTTGGCCATGCCGCGGCTATGGCAGCCCTGGGCAAACAAGGCGGCATGGCTGTCGCCGAGCACGCCGTGGATGGGCACGGGCGCCGGCAAAAAGCCGCCCAGGTCCGTTGTACCGAACAGGCCATCGGAATCGGTCACCTGCGGCAGGCACGCCGGATTGACACCAAAGGCCTCGCACACCGGCTCGCTCCAGCAGCCACGGCGCAGGTCAAAAAGCTGCGTGCGGCTGGCATTGGACCAGTCGCAGCGGAACTCCGCGCCGCCCGTGAGCGTCCAGACCACCCAGGCATCGATGGTGCCCAGGCACAGCTCGCCCGCCGCCGCGGCCTCGGCAGCCGCGGGAACGTTCGCGAGGATCCAGGCCATCTTGCCCGCCGGATAGTAGGGCGAGAGCACCAGACCCGTCGTGTCACGCACCAGCTCGGCCACGCCTTCGCGCGCAGCCAGCTCGTCGCACAGCTCGCGGGCGCGGGCGCACTGCCACACCACGGCATCGCACAGCGGCTCGCCCGTCGTGCGGCTCCAGGCAACGGTGGTCTCGCGCTGGTTGGAAATGCCAACGCCGGCGATGTCTGCCGGATCGACCCCGGTCTCCTCCACCACGGTGCGTGCCACAGCCAGCACGTTGGCGGCGATCTCGGCCGGGTCGTGGCTCACCCAGCCGGCCTCGTTGACAATCTGGCGATGTGAGCGGTCGGCGCGATGGATCAGATGGCCGCCCTCGTCCACCAGCAGCGCCTTAGTACCCTGTGTGGACTGATCGATTCCGATGATGTATTTGCTCATGTACTCTCCTGTCTCCCCCGTCGATTCAAAACTAAAACCCGACGGACAAGGAGCGAGTGGCCGACCGGCTCATGAGAGCGCAGCCGGCCTGCTCAGAATTCAACCTAAAAGGATTGGTGCAAACCTGTCCCCGATGCACCAATTACTCTGCGGGAAGGACCTCGGCGACCGTCTTGGCGATTCCCTCGCCCGTCAGGCCGTAGTGCGCGAAGACCTCGGGGCTCGTGCCGGTGATGACCGGCGCATCGGGCAGGGAGAGGCACTTGACCGGACGCGGGCAGTGCTCACCCACGACCTGCGCGACCATGGAACCCAGGCCGCCGAAGGGACTGTGCTCCTCGACGGTCACGACGGCGCGCGTGGCACCGGCGGCCTCGATCACGGCCTCGGCATCGAGCGGTTTGACGCAGTACATATCGAGCACCGTCGCCGAGATGCCCTGCTCGGCCAGCAGATCGGCGGCGTCCACGGCGTGGCGGACCATCTCACCGGTAGCGACGATCGTCACATCGGTGCCGCGGCGCACCCAGGTGGCGCGATCCATCTGGAACGGGCACTCGTCCTCAGTGTACACGTCCTCCACCGGGTTGCGGCCCACGCGGATGTAGGCCGGCTTGTTGTCGGCGACCAGGGCACGCACGAGCTCGGCGGTCTGGAAGCGATCGCTCGGCAGATACACGCGCATGTTGGGAATCGCGCTCATGGCGGCGATATCCTGCACGGAGTGATGGCTCATGCCAAGAGCGCCGTAGGACACGCCACCCGAGATGCCGATGAGCTTGACGTTGGTGTTGGAGTACGAAACGTCGACCTTGCACTGCTCATACGAGCGCGTGGTCACAAAGGACGCCGGCGAGGCGGCCCAGGCCTTCTTGCCGCACGAGGCCATACCGGCGGCGATACTCACCAGGTCCTGCTCGGCGATGCCGACCTCAATAGACTGCTGGGGATACTGATCGAAGAACGGCGTGAGCGATGCGGAGCCGCGGGAGTCGGAGCACAGGACGACGATGTCTTTATCGGTTGCGGCGGCCTCGAGCAGCGCGTCGCAGATAGCCTTGCGGTTGGCGATCTTGTTAGCCATTGATAGCCTCCTTATGGGCAGCGAAATCGGCGATGATCTGGGCATATTCCTCATCGTTGGGCAGGTGATGATGCCAGGCGGCCTTGTCCTCCATAACGGGCGAGCCATAGCCCTTCACCGTGTTGAGGATGATGACCGTGGGCTTACCCTTGGTCTCGGCGGCCAGCGTCAGCGCGGCGTCGATGGCCTGAATGTCGTTGCCCGGAATGGAGAGCACGTTCCAACCGAAGGCGGCCCAGCGCTCCTCCTGCGAGTCCTGCTTCATGACGTCCTCGGTGCTGCCGCTGATCTGCAGGCGGTTGCGGTCCACGAGCGCGCACAGGTTATCGAGCTGGTAGTTGCCGCCGCTCATGGCGCCCTCCCAAACCGAGCCCTCGGCAAGCTCGCCGTCGCCCATGATGGTGTAGACGCGGTAGTCGCGGCCGTCCATCTTGCCGGCAAGCGCCATGCCGACGGCCACGGGCAGACCATGGCCCAGCGAACCGGAGTTCATCTCGATGCCCTTGAGCTTGTTGTTGGGGTGGCCGATGTAGGGGCTGCCGAACTTGGAGAAACGGGCCTTGACGTCGTCGAGGTCCAGATAGCCCTCGTGGCAGAGTACCGCGTAGTAGGCCTCCATGGCATGGCCCTTGGAGAGCACGAAGCGATCGCGGTTGGGATCGTCGACGGTCTCGGGCGAAATGTTGAGGTGGTTGGCGTAGAGCGTCATGAGGGCGTCGATCACCGACATGTCGCCGCCGATGTGGCCGCCGGCGCCGGCCATGATGATATCGACGCAATCGCGGCGAAGGTCCCAACGCAGGGATTCAAGCTCTTCGATAGTTGCCATTTCTACTCTCCTCGCAGGTAAGCTTTGACGTCTTCTTCGATGGGGTCGTACAGGTCGGGGACAATGCCGATGTACTTGCACGCCTCGTAGAGCACCGGCACCACGTTGGCGTGAATGGCGACGCAGTGGTGGATGTAGGGACCCTCAACGATCTTGGCCTCGAGGCGCTTGAGGTTTTCGACCTCGACCCACAGGTAGGTGCCCATGCCGGCCGGGCCGTCGATGCCGCGGGCGTTGCCCAGCAGCAGCGAGTACTCGCCGTTGTCGCCGTCAAAGCGGGCAAGGGTGAGGTCGCCGTGCTTGGCCTCGGCCGTCAGCGCGCCGGGGTGATCGAAGGCCAGCGGGTAGGTGAGCTTGGGCTTGACGGCCGCGCAGCTGCAGGGCCAGGGGCCGCAGTGCTGCAACAGCTCGCCGTTCTCGTTATCGGGATGGCGCACGGTCCAGTCGGCGAACATGCCGCGGTGACGGCCCAGGTCGGCGGCCTCGACCATCAGCGCGGTGATGGCACCATGGATGTCGGTCTCGCATACGATGGGGATACCCATCTCGTTGAGGATGGCATTGGCGGCGCAGGGCATAATGCCCAACTCGTCCTGCAGAGCGTTCCAGCACTGAATGGCGCCGGCGTTGCAGCCGTACTTCTTTACCAGGCGCTTCATGGCGATGGCAAGACCGGCGACCGCGGGGACCTTGTCCTCGGGGATGCAGATCTCAAAGCTGTCGGCAATGTGGGCGAGCATAGCTGCCATGGCTTGCTCGTCTGCCTGGGCGTCGCGCACGGCCTGGACAAGCTCGGTCATGGGGATGGGCGAAAGCTGGATGTTGAACTTCTCGAGCAGCTCGCCCTCGTTGCACATGGTCGACCAGAAGTCGAACGGGCGGGTGGCCATCTGCAGGATGCGGGTGTGCTTGAAGGTCTTGACCACGTTGCACACGGCCAAGAAGTCCCAAACGCCACGCTCGAACTCGGGATCGGTCAGGCGGCAGTTGGTCATGTAGGTGAAGGGAACCTGAAAGCGGCGCAGGACCTTGCCGGTCGCGAACAGACCGCACTGGCTGTCGCGCAGACGGGTGCCGTCGGGCTCGGGGCGCTCGTCGCGCGGGCCCCACAGCAGCACGGGCAAGCCGAGCTCGCGGGCAAGGCGGGCGCAGACATACTCGGTACCAAAGTTGGCGTGGCAGAGCATGATGCCGTCGACGCCCTCGGCGCGGAACTTCTCGACGATAGGCGCGATATGGCTGTCGTCGAACAGCAGGCCCTCGTCGTTGATGTCGTCGATATCCACGATCTCGACGCCGATCTCGCGCAGGCGATCAGCCGTAAGGCCGCGATACTTGATCGCGTCCGGCGCGCTAAAGATACTGCGGCGCGTGGGCACAAAGCCAAGCTTGATCTTATCCATGTACGTCCTCCCCTAGTCACATGTTCAGTAAACAGACGCATGTTTCGTTTTGTTCTGTTTACTAAATGTTTTACTCTTCTGTTTAGAAGTTTAGCGCGAAATACCCGTAGGCGGTAGAGAAATCAGCCTAAACGGTATGTAAACGAACTGAACATACAAGGGAAACAAAAAGAGGACCCCGAAGGATCCTCTTCTGAATGACGCTATGTTTACTGCCCTAGTGTGCTTTGGCACGCCGCAGACGATGCCGCCTTCGCCTAGATTTCGCGCACGCTCTGGCGCTCGACAAAATAGGTCGACACGGCGGTCTTGCAGGTGTAGCTCTTGGGGTTGCGGATGTTGCCCACCAGGCGGCGCACCGCGATCTCACCCACCTCGTGCTTGGGAACATGCACCGTGGTGAGCGGCGGGTTGGAGAAGGCGCCCAGAGATAGGTCGTCAAAGCCGATGATCGAGACATCCTCGGGCACGCGAATGCCGTGCTCGTTGAACGCGCGCATGGCACCCACGGCGAGCACGTCGTTCTCGGCAAAGAAAGCCGTCGGCAGGTCGTCGTGCGAGGCATTGTCGAGCCACGCGCCCATGTCGCGATAAGCGCCCTCGAGCGTGGTGCCCAGCGTGACGCGCCATGCCGGGTTTGCCTCGAGGTCCGCATCCTCAAGCGCTTGGCGATAGCCGCGCTCGCGGTCCTTAAAGTTGCGGATACGAAGGTCGCCCGCCAGATAGCCGATTTGCTTGTGACCTTTCTCGATAAGGTAGTCCACGGCACGCAGCACCGAATCGGTATTGGCAATGACCACGGCATCGAAGTACTGGCGGTCGCTCCAGCCATCGAGCACAATCAGGTGGGCGGCGGCGTTAGCGAACAGGGCGTAGTCTTCCTCGCCCAGTTCGGTACCCATCAGCACGATGGCGGCGGACGGGTCGGCGATCAGGCCCTCGACCTGCGGGCGCACGGCGTCCAGGTCGCTAAAGTCGAGCGAGACAAAGCTCGTGCTCATGCCGTGGCGACGCGCCTGGCGCTCCACGCCCTCGATGACTGCGGGATGAAAGGTGCTCTCGTCCAGGATGGCGCCTGTCTTGCGCGCGAGCACAAACTGAATGCTCTCGAGCTGCGTCGACTGCTGATAACCGAGCGATTGCGCGCACTCCAGGATGACCTTGGCGGTTTCCTCGCTCACGCTGCGCTTGCGGTTGAGCGCGTTGGACACGGTTGCGGGCGAAAAACCGGTGATGCGGCTGATCTCGCGGACACTTGCTTTGGCCATTGTTCCCCCTAGTAACGGTCGCGGTCGAGCATCGTGGCCTGACCGCCCCGTGACTCGACAACTAAACGACCGCAAATTCAATCTAAACAGAATAGTAAATGTTTAATAGCTAGTTTATCCTGTTGTCAAGCGAAGCGGCGCGACTATTCCCCCAACGGGCGTATTTGTCCATCTTAACGTTATTACGCAAGGTCTTCGCCATTGCTTGCTATTACGCGTCGGTACCATTCGAAGCTTTTCTTTTTACGTCTCTCAAACGAGCCCGCACCGCTATCGTCTCGATCGACATAGATAAACCCGTAGCGCTTACGCATCTGTCCTGTGGCGACCGAAACCAAATCGATCGGGCCCCAACAGGTATATCCCATGAGTTCCACCCCGTCGAGCTCGACGGTCTCCCTCATCGCCTCGATGTGGGCCCGCAGGTATTCAACTCGATAGTCGTCTTCTATTTCACCCGAATCTTCCGGCACATCAGGAGCACCCAAACCGTTTTCGACGATGAACAGCGGCTTTTGATAGCGATCCCAGATTTCATTCATGGTGACGCGCAGCCCTTTGGGGTCGATAAACCTCCCCCAAGGCTCCTGTTTTAGATACGGATTAGGCGCCGAGCGAAGAAGGTTCGAATCGAACTGACCTTCCGCATGCGCTTTTGCGACGCGCGTCGAGTAATACGAAAACGAGACGAAATCGACCAGGTTTGCAGCCAGTACTTCGCGGTCATCATCCCGATAGGGCACCTCAAAACCATGGCGGGCGTATTCCTTGAGAACATAGCTCGGGTACGCACCGCGCACCTGGACGTCGGTAAACATGTAATGGCTGCGATTCTCAGCCTGCGCAGCCAGCACATCGTCCGGATCACATGTAGCCGGATAGAAGACACCTGCGTTGAGCATGCAACCGATCTTCGCCCCAGGGCACAGTTCATGACACGCCCCGACCGCACGGGCGCTCGCAACCAATACATGGTGCACGGCCGTGTGAACCGTTGCATAGCGATTCTCCCCTTGCTCGAAGATGATCCCCGCCGCCATAAAGCACGCCTGCGTCATGATGTTGATCTCGTTAAAGGTCAGCCAATAATTGACCAATCCCCGATAGCGCTCGAACACGGTACGCGAATATCGCTCGAACAGGTCGACCAACCTGCGATCGCGCCATCCGCCATACGCATCGACGAGATGCATGGGGACATCATAGTGGTTGAGCGTCACCAAAGGCTCAATGTCATGCGCGCGACACGTCCTAAAAACATCCTCGTAAAAGGCAAGGCCTTCTTCATTGGGCTCGGCTTCGTCTCCTTTGGGAAAAATGCGGCTCCAGGCGATTGATAAGCGCAGGCATTTAAAACCCATCTGGGCAAACAGTTCAATATCCTGCTTGTACCTATGGTAAAAATCAATGCCCTTGCGAGCGGGATAGAAGCTGTCGGGTGCCAACGCACGCGGATCAAGGTCTCCCCGCATGACGTCCATGCGTTGATCGCCAAACGGCAGCATGTCGGAATTGGCTAAACCGCGACCGCCTTCGTTCCATCCTCCCTCGCACTGGTTTGCAGCCAGAGCCCCGCCCCATAAAAAATCTTCTCTAAACATTATGGTGTCGTCCTTTCTATCAAATTCCCGGCCCACACTGTCGAACGCAACGGACTCGGCAAGTGCCGCGCAACAGCACAGTACCGTTGCGCGGCCAAGGGGTCGGACCGCGCAACGGCTGGGGAGCATATTTGTGTAGTAGCCTCTTATGCCTCGACGGATTCAACGGCCTCAGAATCGCCGCTCTTGGACTTCAACGGCATCTTCTCCTGTCCTTCAAATCCAAAAATCATCGCCAACGCAAACGTCACGGCACCGCCAGCAAGACACCCGATGGTGCCAGGGATGATATCCTGAGCAAACATGAGCACGTTCATCCATGGGAAACCAACGCCAGTGAAGATATAGACGTTGGCATGAAGAAGGCTTACCAGCAGACCACCGACAGCACCACCAATCATGTTCCAGGCAAGAGCCTTCTTGTCGCGAAACAGGATGCCGTAGATGATGGGCTCACTCACGCGACCGAAGGCATAGGTGATGAACAAGTTCCAGCCCGTGGCTCGACTCTCCTTGTCCTTAGTGCGCAGGCCATAGGCGAGCGCGATGGCAAGCGTGGTGTAGGCTACAACCGCGGTGCCGGGGTATAAGATGGCGTCGTAACCGTTCTGGAGCGCGGCGGGCAATATGGCGGTATAGATCGGCACGTGCATGCCGGTGGCGATGATCAGATTCCAGAATGCGCCGATAACCGCGGTCGCAGCGGGACCGGCAACAGAGGCGAGCCAAATGATGAAATCGGCCACAAGGCCCATGACAAATTGGACGGCAGGGCCGCAGAGGCACAGCGCGACCGGCAACATCACGAGCACCGTACCCACGGGTACGATCAGAATGCGCAACATATCAGGCGAGATCTTCTTAAAGAAGCGCTCAACATAGGACTGGGCCCAGGTGATCAAGATGACCGGAAGAACAGCCTGGGTGTAGTTGACGAGCTGCATGGGGATGCCGAAGACGCTGAAAGGCTTTCCGTCCTCAACAATAACGAGCATGTCGGGATAAATCATCACAACAGCGATGAGCAGTGCCAGCACAGGACTCGTTTTGAACTTCTTAGCCGAGCTATAGGCGGCAAACACCGGGAAGTAGTAATACGCCGCATCGCCCACCAGGGAAAGGATCCGATACAGGTCGCTCGTTTCGGACATAAAACCGGCGCCTTCGGGCCCAAACAGAATAACGAGCATCTTGAAGATACCGGCGACACAAAAGATCGGAAGGATCGGGGTGATAGCGCCGCTCACGGCATCGAGCAGCTGATTGAAGAGGTGCTTGGGCGCCAAGCGCTCCTTCCAGCTAAGCTGAGGGCCATCGAGTTCCTCGTCAATCGATACCGTGACCTCGAATCCGCCCTGCTTACAAACCTCGTCGTAGACCTTGTCGACCGTGGGCCCGACCACCAGCTGCACCTGCCCTCCGGCGTGCACGACGCTGATGATAGACGAGATGTCCTCAAGCTTCTCATCATTCGAGAGGCTTTCATCCTTGAGGTTGAAGCGCAGGCGCGTCATGCAATGCGTAACCGAAGCCACGTTTTCCACCCCGCCCACAGTGGAGAGAATCTGCTCTGCCACCTTTTTGTAATTTGCCATCATTGGCTCCTTTGCACAATCTTGGCTTACTGTTCGAATCGGCAAAGGTCATGCCCCGAATGGCTACGGGTTACAATCCTTTTTTGGAGATGATCCGGTTGAGATGGATCATCAGATAGAGTTCCTCCTCCTCGGAGAGCGTGGCGTCCCACGTTTCACGACAATAGGAACCGATATGCTTCACGCACTCTGCCAACTGCGGAAACTCCTCACGAAAGTTCTTGTACATCTGCATGTTGGCGCTGTTCAGCGACTCGCCGGCTTGAATGCGCTTGAACAGGTACCGCAGATGCGTGGCATAGCGAGTGAAATCGTAGGAATCGCGGTCAACGATGATGCGAAAATCACTCTCGACGATCTCAGTGACATCTTCTAGCATATCGTCAAACTGCTTGGTGGGTTTGCTCGCGGTCTCGATGGCCTGAACAACCCGCGCATTGACGAGATTCATGGCAATGCTGGCAATCTCATCCTTGGGAAGCCGCTCTCCGAGCTCCTTCTCGAGTCGCATGACGATAAACTGGGCAGCCTTGTATTCCTTCGGATACGTCTCCCGCACTTCATAGGCAAGAGGCATCGCGATGCGGACCCCCTTTTGGGCTCGCGCAACGGCAAACGACAGGTGATCAGCCATGAACAGCGTCGCATTGGTCGAGAGGTCGTAGGGCAGTTCGTTGGCAACGATGTCCATAACTTTCGCCGCAAACATCACGATATCCGAGGGAAGATCCCTCATGACATCTTGTCCTTTAGGATCAATGTCGTAAAACGTATGCTCGATTTTAGAAAGAGGGAGCTCTCGAGGAAAATCTCCGCCGAAACCGACGCCCCTGCCCATGGCGATGACATCTCGCCCCTGTCCGTCACGGCAAAGAACCGCGTTGTTGTTAAGCTTTTTAATTGCAAGCATGGTGAACCTCCTTTCAAGAACACTCACAGAAAAAGGCATGATAGCCAATAGCAGTGCTATTGCGGTCATGCCTTACGTAACAATCCGTGTTGTATTGCTCTTGGGCATGCCTCCACACAGGAGTAACAATCCAAGATGCAGAATGCATTATAGCGCTCTCCCCGCCCCGGGGACCATCGGGCTGGCGAACGGTAGATGTCGGCCCGCCAGCGGCCACATCGAGCAGATGGGCGTGCTTCGATCCCGAGCCTAGCCTAGGATGCGGGCCATGCGCGCCTTGAACTCGGACAGAAAGCGCGGGGCGTCCACGGTGAGTGCCACAAGCGCGCTCTTGTCGGGATCGGACAGACAGTGCTCGTCGCAGATGGTGCGGCCGCGATACTCGCCCAGCAAGTCAACGCGCAGGTTACAGCCGAGCGCGCCCACGAGCGTGGGATCAATCGCCACGGCAACCGCCAGCGGATCGTGCAGCGCGCAGCCGCCCAGGTAGGGCGCGTTCATTTCGTACGAACCGATATAGTGCTCGACCATGCTCGCAAACGCGCAGCCAGCCATAGTGCCCGAGCCCGTCCAGCCGGCAACGTCGCGGCGCGTGAGCACCACGCGATGCGTCACATCCAGCCCCACCATAGTGAGCTTGCGGCCCGAACGCAGCACGGCATCGGCCGCCTCGGGGTCGCTCGCCATGTTGGCCTCGGCACCGGCGCTCACGTTTCCGGGCACGGTAAGCGCACCGCCCATCACGACCACGCGACCGATAGACATCATCTCCGCCGCATCGCGCTCCAGGGCAAGCGCCAGATTGGTGAGCGGGCCGGTCGCAACGTAGACCAGATCGGGACCATAGGTACGCGCGGCATCAATCAGGTAATCGACCGCCGCATTGCCGTCGGCCGACGTCGCGCCCACCGGCTCGTACGGCGAGGCGGGCACGCTTGCGCCGCCGATGCCGTTCTTGCCGTGGATAAGCGTGGTGGACGCCGGCGGCGTGTAGGGTTCGGTCGCCTTCATGGGACGATCGGCGCCCAGGTACACCGGCACCTCGGGACGACCCAACAGGTCGAGCACCGCCAAGCAGTTGTGCGCCGACTGCTCGACGCGCACGTTGCCAAAGCACGTGGTGATGCCGACGAGCTCCACCTCGGGGCTCGCGATGGCGTAGGCAAGCGCCATCGCATCATCCACACCCATATCCAGATCAAGGATCAGCTTCTTGGTTGCCATTGTTCTACTCCGCTTCTCCGTCTACATCCAAACCGTCTAAACCAAACTTGTGCTCGACTTCCGCACGCGTGGGAATTGATTGCTGAGCGCCCAGGCGCGACACCGTCACCGCCGAGGCGCGAGCACCCGCCGCCATGCACTCAAAGAGCGGCAGGCCCTCCAGACGAGCCGCCGCCAACGCGCCGATAAACGTATCGCCCGCGGCCGTCGTATCGACCACCGCGCTCGAAAGCGCCGGCATGCGCAGCGGCTCACCGCCATCGCCGAGCGTAACCGAGCCGGCGCCGCCCAACGTGATGACCGCAGCCCCGGCGCCCTTGTCGAGCAGCGCATTGAGCGCGGCGACGCAACTCGCATCATCCGTGGGCAGAATGCCCGTCAGTACCTGGCACTCGGTCTCGTTGGGGCAGACCAGGTCGACCGCTGGCCACGCTCCTGCCGGCAGGTCGCAGGCGGGCGCCGGGTTAAAGATCGTATAGAACCCCAGCTCGTGAGCGCAAGCAAGCGCCCCGGCCGTCGCCGCAAGGTCACATTCGCCCTGGGCGATAAAGACGCCGCCAGCAGCCGGGGCAATCTCGCTGGCATCGCCGTCGAGCTCGTCGGCCACCAAGCGCCTCAGTGCGCGGGCAACGTCCTCGCCCGCAAGCGCATGGTTGGCGCCCGGCGACAGCACGATGCGGTTGTCGCTCTCACAGCGAATGATAGTCGCAGTACCGGTCTCCACGTCGTCGAGACGTGTCACGGACTCAACGCCCACGCCGGCATCTTGGAGCCCTGCCACAAGCGCATCGCCAAAGGTATCGCGCCCAACAGCGCCGATCATGCACGTGCGCGCACCCATGCGCGCAGCGGCAACGGCCTGATTGGCTCCCTTACCGCCGGCGTTGGTGATAAAACCGCTGCCATCGACCGTCTCGCCCGCGCGCGGCATGCGCTCGCACGCCACCGAAAGGTCCATGTTCATGCTGCCGAACACCGCAACGATGCTGTGATCCGCCATGGAAACCTCCTCGTCTTCGGGCTTTGCGCCCACCATCGACCAACGATTGTGCACTCTCGCACCCCCTATAACTTTAGTCCACTTTGATGTGGACGCGCGCTTGAGCTTGCGCCAGCAGCAAGCATTCACAGGGGCAGGCAGCTACAATGAATACGTGCTGATTATTCTCGTCATTGGATGATGTTTTATGGAACAATTCTCGCAATCGGGCTCGCGCGGTCGACGCCGCACGGGCAACGAGCCGGCGCCGCACGAACGCGTGAAGGGCGAGCGCCGTGCCAACGAGCCGCGACGCACCGCGAGCCCCCATCGCGCTTCTGCCAACAACGCTGGCCGCGCCAACACTCCCGCCGCGGAGCAGACGCCTGCTCGCCCCAAGTCCCGCTACATCCCTGCGCTCGACGGCCTGCGCACGCTTGCCGTCGTCGCGGTGGTGCTCTATCACCTCAACCTCACGTGGGCTCAGGGCGGCCTGCTTGGCGTCACGATCTTCTTTGTGCTTTCGGGCTATCTGATCACACGCCTGCTACTCAACGAAGTCGCTAAGACCGGCCGCATCGACCTCAAGAGCTTCTGGATCCGCCGCATCCGTCGCCTGGTCCCCGCCGTGGTGACCGTTGTGGTTGTAACCTGTGCGCTGTGCACCGTCTTCAACCACGTGATGCTCACCAAGATGCGTCCCGACATTCTGCCGTCGCTGCTGTTCTTTAACAACTGGTGGCAGATTATGCAGGACGTTTCGTACTTCAACGCCCTGGGCGATCCCTCGCCGCTTACGCACTTTTGGTCGCTCGCCATCGAGGAACAATTCTACCTGGTTTGGCCACCGCTGCTGTTTGCCATGGTGTCCATGCATGTGAGCAAACCCAACACGCGCCGTATGGTCCTGGGACTCGCAGCGGTATCCGCCCTTGCCATGATGGTGCTCTACAACCCTGCCGCCGACCCCAGCCGCGTGTACTACGGCACCGACACCCGCGTCTTCTCGCTGCTGCTGGGCGCCTGGATGGCCTTTATCCCCGATCGCGACCTGGCGCCGGTGCGTCTCGCTCATCGTTTGGGGCTCAATCGCCTGGCTGGCGCCGCCAAGCACGGCAAGAACGCCGAGGGCAAGCCTGGCGAGAAGGCCGACAACGCAGCCGAGACCGTCCCGGCACAGCCGAGCGCCCTCGTGCGCTTTTGGTCCTCGCCCGCATCCATCGATGTGTTGGGCGTCGTGGGTCTGGTTGGCCTTGCCGCCATGGTCGCGCTCACCAACGGCTACACCGCGTTCCAGTATCGCGGCGGCACGCTGCTATGCTCCATCCTCACGCTCATGGTCATCGCGGCCTGCGTGCAGCCCCAGGGAATGGTTGCCCGCGCACTGTCCGCCGAGCCGCTCGTGTGGGTTGGCAAGCGCTCGTACAGCATCTACCTGTGGCACTATCCGCTACTGTTGCTCATGAACCCGGTCGCCAACATCAACGATACGCCGTGGTGGCAGTACATTTTGCAGGTGTTGTTGGTGGTCGCCGTAGCCGAATGTTCATATCGCTTTATCGAGACGCCGTTTAGAAAGGGCGCCTTTGGGCGCACCGTATCCGAGTTCCGCGACGGCACCACCGCGCCCGCCAACTGGGTGCGCGCGCACGTCCCTGTCTGCGCAGCCTGCGCTGTCGTGTTGGTCGTTGCACTGGGCGGCCTGATCTTTGTGCCGGAGACCTCCGCACTGAGCGGTGAGGGCGCCGAAGTCCTCAACAAGGAAGCCAAAAACACCGCGCCCACAGACCAACAGGCGGCCGACGACACCGACAAGGACAACGACGGCTTCCCCGATGGCTCCTACGACCTGTTGATGATCGGTGACTCCGTGTCGCTGCGCGCCGTTGATTCCTTTGACGGCGTGTTCCCGCACAGCCATATCGATGCCGAAAAGGGCCGCCAGTTTGATGCGGGCCGCGCGACATTTGAGGGCTATCTCCAACAGAACCTTGCCGGCAAGATCGTGGTCTTTGCACTGGGCACCAACGGCTTGGTAACCGACGACCAGATCGACGCCATCATGACCGATGCAGGAGATAAGCGTATTGTGGTGTTTGTGAACACGCGCAGCCCGCAGCCGTGGGTTGGCTCTACCAACCAGGCCATCGCCAACGCTGCTACGCGCTACAAGAACGTGCGCGTTATCGACTGGTACGGATACAGTGCCAATCGCAACGACCTGTTCGATGGCGATGGCACGCACCTGTCGACCACTGGCGTGACTGAGTACCTCAACTTGATCCACGATGCAGTCAAGAAGGACCTGCCCGTGCATCCCGAGGATCACGTCAACGATCTGCAGCCGGCGGCCGTCAAGTCTGCCACCGACGCGCTCGTCAATGCGCTCGCTCTCAAGCCGCACAAGCTGGGCACCGACAAGTAACCTGCAGCGCAAACTTCCCACATCCGGAGGGGTGCGCCACGGCAGGCACCCCCTCCGACAGTTAGGGACGTTCCTTATGTGCCGGCACCCAGGGACACTCCTGACACAGCCGAGGAACGCCCTCCTTGCGACCAAATTCTGGGCGCCTCGCCACCCCGAACGTTGTTTCCAAGCCCACACCCGCAGCAAACAACCCAAAATCACTCTTTTCGAGCCGGCTCCAAGGGGTCGTGGACAAAAAGGGGCAAATATGAGTACTGTTACCATTTTAGTAGCAGGCAAAACCACCCAAAATGACGTCCGAGCGACCCCTACAACCCCCTAAAGCAGCCAACCTGACTGGTTTAAGACATATTGGAGCCAATTTTAATGAACATACTATCGGCTATGTCCATTATCTTCTTGGATGTAAATGCTATTCACTTAGCAACAGTACTCATATTTGGCATTTTTTGTCCACTGCCATATAACTAATGCCCTATAGCGGGCAAAAAACAGGCCGCAGTCCATCGCTGCGGCCTGTTCGGAAGCAAAAGCGGGCGTTAAGCGCTGTAGCCCATCGCCTGCAGGACAAACATGACGACCGTGAGCACCGTAATCACGCCGATAGTCGCCCACGTGAGCACGTTCCATACGCGGCCGTTGCGGTTGGCGCCCATAATGTGACGGTCGGCGGCGATAACCACCTGGAACACCAGAACCACGGGCAGTAGCACGCCATTGATGACCTGCGAGGTCATCATAATCTGGAACAGATCGACGCCGGGCATAAGCACCAGCACGGCAGAGATACCGATGATGGCCGTAATGATGCCGCGATAGACCGGGGCCTCGTCCCAGCTGCGGTCGGCACCGCGCTCCCAGCCAAATGCCTCGCAGATAGCGCTCGACGTAACGCCCGGCAGCACGCAGGCAGCCAAGAAACTCGCCGCGACCAGGCCCGAGGCAAACAGTACCGTAGACCACTGACCCGCAATAGGCTCCAGCGCGCGGGCAGCATCGGCAGCATCGCTAATCTGAATACCCGCCGGGAACAACACCGTGCCGGTCGTGATGATAATAAAGCCGGCAATAACATCGGCGGCAAGCGAGCCGCTCACGGTATCAATACGCTGCAGCACGATGTCGTCCTCGCCCGCGTTCTTATCGACCACGTTGTTCTGCGCCAAGAAAATCATCCACGGCGCGATGGTGGTACCGATCGTTGCGACCACGAGCGACACGTAGCTGGGGTCATTTTGAATGTTAGGCACGACCAGGTCGACCGCGACCTCACCCCAGTTGGGGCCAGCCATAAACGCGGCGACGATGTAGGTCACGAACACGCAGCTCACCAGCAGCAGAATCTTCTCGATGCGCTGGAAACTCCCCGACATGGTAAGCATCCACACCAGCAGCGCCACCAACGGCACCGAGATGCTCGCCGGCACGCCAAAGAGGGCAAGGCCGCTCGCAATACCCGCAAACTCCGAAATGGTCACAGCCGTGTTGGCGATCAACAGCGCCGCCATAGCAAGTACACTCTTGCGCACGCCAAAGCGCTCGCGAATGAGCGATGCCAGGCCCTTGCCCGTCACGCAGCCGCAACGCGCCGCGGTCTCCTGCGTCACGATGAGCAGCACAGTCATGACGGGAAGCATCCAGAGCATCTTGTAGCCATAGCTGGCACCCGCACTGGAATACGTTGCAATGCCGCCGGCGTCATTGCCCGAAAGCGCCGCCAGCAGACCGGGACCCATAGCGCCAAAGATGGCCGCGATGGTCAGCTTTTGCTTGGTGCCCGACTTTTGCTTGGTATTTTGCACGCGACCACCTAGCCCATGACTGACATGGCGAGCAGCACCGCGGCGATGCAATACGCCACACACGAGATCATGACGGCAATAACGTTCATGGCGGTGCCCGACGTGTTGAGGTCATGCTCGTCACGCCAGAACAGCACCATCAGGTAAATCACAGCACTCATGTTGCCAACCAGGCAAATGATGGCGGCAATGTTAAAGCAGCCGGTAAAGAGCTGCTCCTCAAACATAGAGGCATCGGGGAATGCAGCGGTGCGCACCAGCTGGGCGCACAGGTAGGTCACGAGTGACAGAATCAGGCCCATGCCCGTGCTCTGGAAGAAGAATCCCAGATACGGCTTGGGCTCGTCGTCGTGACCGTCATACTCCAGGAAGTAGTTCTTGACGAACGACACCATGCGCGAGGCCGCCAGCAGCACGAGCGGCATGGCGCACATGGGGAACACCACCAGATGCGCGGAGCCGAGCGCCGTTCCCAGCACGGTCGCCATGATGCACGACGCGATGCCCCATACAACAACCCAGTACTGGCGATGCACGAACCAGCTGAGCACGTTCGTCGAGTCGTCCGACGCGCTATCGCCCGAGCCGACACCGGCGATCTGCAGGTCCTCCTGATGCTCCTCGGCGATAACGTCCATGGCGTCGTCGAAGGTCACGATACCAAGGATATGACGGTTCTCGTCGCAGACAGGGATGGCAACCAGGTCGTACTTGGTCATCTCGTCCGTCACGTCTTCCTGGTCCTCGTCGGGCGACACATAGACCAGGTCGCGATAGGCCAACTGACCCAGCGTGGCGTCGCGGTCGGCTACGATCAGCGTGCGCAGCGAAAGCACGCCGGTCAGCATGCCACTCGGATCCTCGGTATAGACGTAATAGACGCTCTCGAAGTCCTCGTCGAGCTCGCGAATCGCCTCGATGGCGTCACCGACCGTTGCCGTAGCGGGCAGGGAGACAAACTCCGAGGTCATGATGCGGCCGGCGGTGTTGTCCTCATACCCCAGCAGGTTACGAATCGCCTTCTCCTCCTTGACGCCCATCAGGCGCAGGAGTTTCTCGGCCTTCTCGTAATCAAGCTCGTCGATCAGGTCGGCAGCGTCGTCCGGGTCCATCATGGCCAGCATCGACGATGCGTCGGTGTCGGACAGGCCCTCGAGCATCTCGGTCATAAGCTCGTCGTCATCGAACTCCGAGATGGCCTCGGCGGCCTGGGCAGTATCGAGCTGCGCAAACACCTGCGCACGCAAGCGCGGGTCGAGCTGCTCGATAATGTCGGCGATGTCGGCAGGGTGCAGCTCGCCGAGCGTCTTGTGCGACACCGAGAGTTGAATGTTCTTGGTCGAGCGGTCGAGCAGGTCCATGTAGGACCAGGCGATAATGTCCTCGCTGAGCGGCTTGCCCAGGTGCTTCATAAAGCCCTCGACGACGTGCTCGAGCGCGGGGCTGATTGCACGCAGCAGACCGCGGGCGCCGACCTCGGCACCCAGCAGGCGCAGCTGATTTTCGCCCGACATGGAAAACTTGATGTCGTTGACGCGCACGACCTTCATGCCCTGCGTGTCGACGATCTGCTTATTGAGAACGTCGCGCGCCAGCAGGAGCTCGGTCGGCTGCAGGTACGAGAAGCGAATATTGGTGGCAGACGTATTGAGATACACGCCCGTCTCGTCGATGCGGTCGACCCATTTGCGCCAGCTGATCATGAACGGCGTCTTGCCGGGACCGCGGAACGCGAGCGACGTCACGTGCGGAAAAACTTCGCCGGTTGCAATGCCAAAATCGTTGACCACGCCGAGCTTTTCGCCGTCGACGTCCAAGACTGGCAATTTGAGCATCTCACTCAGATAATTCAATGGTGCTCCCCATCATTATTCCTCCGGACGCGGCCGCGCGTGCGGCGTCCGGGGGCTTCTGGATATGTATACGCATGCGCGGGCGGCACGCCGCTCGACGCTTACACCCCGTGCATGCGCAAAAAGCACCTGCATGGGGTCATCGACTGTATGGTCGAGGTTTGGATTTCACCTGTAACCTTTCTCTTGACCCTCATTAACCGCAGTAACTATAGCATCAGCATCGCCCTGCGGCATCGAATTTATGCGCTGCACATTGCAGGCATACCAAACGCTGACGTATCCGTGACATAGCCATTGGGGACGTTCTTAAACGACTACCCAATGACTACTCTGTGGTGTCATCGTCCTCGGCAAGTTGGGGGAACACGGCGTCCTTGGGCATGGTGACCTTCGTCAGCGAGGTGAGCTTTTTGCTCAGCGACGTGTCCGTCTTGACCAGGTCGCTGAGCGTCACGATCTTGTAGCCGTCGGCGACAAGGCCGTCGATGATCTGCGGCAGCGCCTCGAGCGTCTGCTCGGCGCATTCGTCCCTATCGGTGAGCAGCACGATATTGCCCGGCGTCACCGAATCGAGCACCGTTGAGACCTGCTCGTCGGCACCGTTGAGCAGCCAGTCGCCCGAGTCAATATTCCACGAGACCACGGCGGAGACCAGGTCCATCGCATCAATCCAGTTTTGCTCGTCAAAGGCAGCGTAGGGAGCACGCAGCAGCATCGTCTTCACGCCGGTCGCCGACTTAATCGCATCGGTGCCTTTCGTGATCTGTTCGCGTACCGTCTCACGGTCCTGACCCTTGAGCGAATCGTCGCTGTAGCTGTTGGATCCGATCTCGCACCCGGCATCGACAATCGCCTTGGCCGTGGCAGGCGAGGCCTCGGCCGCATCGCCCGAAAGGAAGAACGTCGCGGTAACGCCCTTTTCCTTGAGCACCTGCAAGATCTGTTTGGTGGCGCCGCTCGGACCCTCGTCAAACGTCAGCGCCACGTACTTTTTGTTGCCCTTGGGCGCCACGCTGGCGCACGCAACGACGCAATCGGTGGCGGGCACAACCTCGCCGCGGTCCTGCGTCTTTTCCGACTGCTCACCAACCCACACCTCGGAGCGGCCCTGGACACCCCATGTCTGCACATACTCGATAGCGCCCGTGCCCTCGACCTTGAGCTTGGGCTCGATAACCGTAGCCTGAACCTCGTGCTTCTCGTAGGTGTTACGGCCATCCTTGACCGTCACCTTCTCGCCGCCCTCAAGTTCGCGGCTATCCCATTTGCCCTGTTTTATGCGCTTGCCGTCCACCTTAACCGACAGCTTTTCGCCGCCATGGCGCTTGAGCACGCTGTCATCGACGGCCAGCAGGTCGCCTGCGTCGTAGGTATCGGTCAACTCCTGGTCGTCGATGAGATTCTGCAGCGTAGAGCCCACGCGCACCGCGGTCTTTTGCCCGTTGAGTTCCACGTCCACGCTGCGGTTGACGTAGCCCACGACGGCAGCGATAAACAGCACGAGCGCACAGCCCACGGCAATGAGCGCATAGGGCAGACGGGACGGTCGGCGCGGCGAGCGCCCGTTGCCGATGCGCGCGCTGCGGTCGCTAAACCCGCGGCTATGGTTGAGGTACATCGCGCCGGGCTTACGGCGGCGACGGCGCTGACCGCTGGGCAGCTGCCCCAGGTCGCGGCGCGCCGTCGGACGCGCACCCGAACGCCCGTTTAAGTTGGATCCGTTTTGGCGCATGTGCCCTCCCCCATAAACACAGCAAGCCGGAGCAACAGGTCTCCGGCTTGCCTCCCATCATTTGGTACGTCGCTATTTTGTAGCTTTTGACGAGCCTCCGCTCGCCTTTTGGTATTCGTCCTTAAAGGCCTTGAACATGCCGCGCGTCTTGCCGAGCTGCTTGCCCAGTGCGCGACTGCCTTTGTCCACGGCGACCGATCCCTTGTCGTCGAGCACCTTGGCGCCCTTTTTGACCTTGTCGCCCACCACGACGCTGGCCTCGGCGGCCTTGGCAGCCGCACCGCCCGAATACCCGAGCGACTTGACCTCGTCCGAGACGACCATCGCGCCGTTCTCGTAGCCGCGCAGCATCGTCGGCGGCACCTGCGTGTCACCAACCAAAACACTCGAAGCAGCACCGGCGGTCACATAGAATGCCTGCACGATGCCCGAGCGCGGCTTGAACTCAACGTCCGAGCAATAGCCCACGACGTCGCCCGATTCCGTGCGCACGTCCATACCGACCCAGATGATGCAATCGTCCAGGTTGATGTCGAGGCGCTTGGCGGCGGCGGCATCGTACGTGTCCTTGACGTCATCGACCGCAATGGCGCCCTCGTAGACACCAATGGCGTCGAGCGCTACGAATCGGTCGGGACGCTCGATCATGCCCGCGATATCGGACTGGCGGACCATAAAGCCGACCACGCGCGTACCGCCCGGGGTAAAGACCGGAAAGTGAATCTTTCCGAGCTTTTTGGGGCTGCGCGGCGTGCCGTCCTTTTTGGTGCGCTTGTCCTCGGTAGGCTTGCGATAGATCTTGGCGCCGACAAAATCCCCAGCGCGCATTATGCCTCGGTCGAGGGTTCCGCAGCCCCGGCATCAGCCTCGACGGCGTTCTCGACCACGACGTCGGCGGCAGGCGTCACGTTGCCACCCGAAATGGCGTCGTTGAGCTGCTCGCGCAGCTGGTCCATGCGCTCGCGGGCCAGGTCGACCTTGGCGCGCAGGTCGTCGGTCTTGGCGTCGACCATCGGGCCAAAGTCATTCACCGCAGCACGGGCCTCCTCGGCGCCGTGCTCGTAGGTGTCGCGCATATTGTCCCAGGCGTCGTTGGCGATATCGGCAGCCATGGCGCGGGTTTCGGCGCCCGAGCGCGGGGCCAGAGCAACGCCGATAATAGCGCCAGCAGCAGCACCAAAAAGTGCGCCGGAGACAAAGCTGAAAGTCTTACCCATGATCATTCCTCTCCTGCGGGCACGTCGGTGCCCACCGTTTGAATGCTGTCCATTATACCCGCAGCGCATCACTTGCCGCTCCGCTCATCTGCGTACGGCAAAGGCGCAGGTACGTGATGGTGATAAACGCGTAGGCCTACTCCTGAGGCATAGCCGGCATGGCCACCGTGGCACCCGGGTCCTCGCCGGCGCCGTCCACGAGCGGCAGGCCGCCCTCATGCGCAGGTCCCGCCGGAACCGTCGCCGCACCGCCAAAGACGGCAGCGGAGGCCTCGTGGTTCTCGGCAACCGCGCCCTCGGTATCAATCGCCACCTGGGGCTCGTCGTCAAAGTTGGGGACGCCCTGGGGCTCGGTGGAAACGGGCTCGGCGGTCGCATCGGCAACGGGCTCGGCGTCAACCGGCACATCGCCCTCGTCAGCGCCCTCGTCCTCGGCAGTATCTTCGCCGTTCGCAGCGGCGACGGCCTCGTGAGGATCCTTGCCCTCGGCCTCGGCGCGCATGCCCAGCACCAGGTTGCGTAGGCCCGCGACCGTGCCTTCCACGTCGGGGGCAGGCTGGTCGGCGTGCAGGTACGCCCAGTCCATCATAAAGGTGGCCGACGACAGCGCACCGATGGCCAGTGCGTCATCGGGGCACGAAAGCTCGACCTCAAAGACACGCTCGTCATGCTCGCTTACGCGCGTGCGGCCGCACGAGATGCTACCGGCAAGACCGGTCTCGTTCATGAGCTCAACCGTCACATGCTCCAGCAGGTGGCATAGCTCGGTCTGACCCATGCAGTCCTGGAACTCGCGGCCGGAATCGCCCAGGCACAGGTGCTTGGCAATCGCCGGCACCAGGTAGTACACGCGCGCCGTGGCCTCGATATCCTCCGAGGTCATGAGCGGCATGCCGGGGTTCACCAGCACGTGCGCGCAGATCTTGTCCTCGCTGACGGTGACCTTAAGGATGTTGAACAGGCCTGCCATAACTCTCCCCTACTCTTCCTTGTCCTACTCGTCGCCGTCGTGCGGATTCGCGGAACCCGCACCCGACGTCGTCGGCTCGTCTACCGAAGACTCGGAATCCTTCTTATCGGTTTCGGCCGGAGCGATCACGCGAATGAGCGAGATGCGCTGGCCACGCATCGACTGCACTTTAAACTTGTACCCCGCGACCTCAAACACCTCTCCGATGTCGGGCACCGAGTCGCAAAGCTCCATAGTCCAGCCGGCGATGGTCTCATAATCATCGCTTTCCTCGAGCGGCCAACCAAGCTCAATCGCGTCATCGCACGAAAAACGCCCATCGACGAGCCACTCGCGGCGCGAAAGGCGCGTGAGGTACTTGTTGTCGGGGTCGAACTCGTCCTCGATCTCGCCCACGATCTCCTCGACGATGTCCTCGATGGTGATGATGCCGGCCGTGCCGCCGTACTCATCCACGACGACCACGATCTGGTCGTGCGAGGTCTGCATCTCGGACAGCAGCGGCAGGATGTCCTTGGTGTCGGGCACAAAGGTGGCGTCGCGCAAAAAGCCGGCGATGGACTGGTCGCCCTTGCCGTCGAGCGCGGGCTGGATCAGGTCCTTGATGTGCGCAATGCCCGCGACGTTGTCGGGATCCTCGTGATAGACGGGGATGCGGCTAAAGCCGGTCTGGCGCATGGTAGACAGCACGTCGGCGACCGTCTCGTCGTCCTCGCACATGGTGGTGTCCACGCGCGGCACCATGACCTCGCGGGCAACGGTGTCGCCCAGGTCGAAGATCTCGTGGATCATACGCTTTTCCTCGTCGAGCAGGTCGTCCTGCTCCGAGACCATGTACTTGATCTCTTCTTCCGAGACGTTCTGCCGGTCGTCGGCGCTCTTGATGCGCAGAATGCGGGCCAGGCCATCGGAGCAAGCGCCAGTCAGCCACACGAGCGGACGGGCGATCTTTTGGAAAAACGACAACGGTCCCACGACCTGCTTGGACACGCCCTCGGCATTGGCCAGGCCGATGCGCTTGGGGACGAGCTCGCCGATCACGATGGACACGAAGGCGACCGCGACGGTGATGATGACCGGCGCCAGGCCGCGCGCGATGGCGGAGAGCGGCGCGATGCCAAAGCTCATGAGCCACGTGGCGAGCGGGTCGGACAGGCTCGTCGAGGCAACGGCGGACGAGGCGAAGCCCACGAGCGTGATGGCGACCTGGATGGTGGCGAGCAGCTGGTCGGAGTCGGCAGCCAGCTTAATGGCACGCTCGGCGCGCTTGTCGCCTTCCTCGGCCTCATGCTCCAGCACGGCGCGCTTGGCCGTGGTGAGCGCCATCTCGGACATAGAGAAGTAGCCGTTGATGAGGGTCAAAACGAGGGTGGTGATAAGGGAGATGGTTATGTCCATCGGGAGTTTCTCGAACCTCCAAGATTCGGGACGTTGGGTAGTAAGCGTAGGTGACGGATAGGGCAATTGCGCCGGTCGCCCGTGGAAGCGAGGGCATGGGCGCGGTCGCTAGATTACGAAGAGGATCACCGCCATGAACTGGAAGATGCTGCCGGCGAGCACCCACAAGTGGAAAATACTGTGCAGATAGCGCACGTTTTTGGCGATATAGAACGGCACGCCCGCGGTGTAGCACACGCCGCCGACGGCGAGCAGGGCAAGTGCCACGGGGTTGAGCAGTGCCACAAGTTCGGGCAGCTTAAAGACAACGAGCCAGCCCATCAGCAAGTAGACCAGGCCACTTACCCAGTGCGGTTGACGTTCGCGCATAAAGCACTCGAGGGCGATGCCGATAATGGCGATGGCCCATACGGCAAAGAACAGCGCAGGGCCGCCGTCGTTTGCGAGCGTGATGAGGCAAAACGGCGTATAGCTGCCGGCAATAAGCAAGTAGATGCAGCTGTGGTCGATGATGCGAAACACGCGCTTGGCGCGCGCGGGCTGAATCGCGTGGTAGAGCGTGGAGGCTAGGTATTCGAGGATAATGCTGACGCCATAGACAATTGCCGCAGCCATGTGGGCCGGGCCTCCGCCGCGCAGGGCAGCGAATACAATCAGGAGCACCAGGCCCGCGATACCCAGCAGACAGCCGACACCATGGGTGACGGAGTTCATGATCTCCTCACCCACCGTGTAGTGTGGAACGGCCGCGGTCTTGGGTCGCGGCTTAGAACTGTCGCTCGAATCGGACATGCCGGTTACATCCTCCAACGTAAAGAGTTCTCAACACTATATCAAAGCGTCTGGGTGCGTGCGAAATTTGCACCATACGTGACCCTTTGTTTACCCATTCTTTGCCTGTTGACGCATCAACGGTGAACGTCCATAATGCGCTTGCATTAAATGTTGATGTATTAACATCTTTAAGGAGAACCGTAAATGCCTCAAAGCGCACGCCCCCATCGAAAGTTCAAGATAGCCGGCATTGTTACGTTGGTAGTCGTTGTCGCGCTGCTGGGGTTTGCCGGCAACTTTCTGTTTGACTTCGCGCTGAATCCCCGCGCGCCATACACCATGAAGATGATGCAGGACGGCAAGGACGCCGAAAAGGGCGAGCAGATTGACGCCGAGGAGGGCGAGGCACGGGCGTGGTTTAAGGAAAACCGCGAGAGCAGCAGCCTCACCGCAGATGACGGGACCGAGCTTGCCGCCTGGTATTATGCTGCGTCGGAGAGCACGCACGACTACGCCGTCTGCCTGCATGGATATACCAACGAGCCCATCGGTATGGCCCGATACGTCAAGCGATTCCACGACCGCGGCATGAACGTACTCGCACCCGCCGCCCGCGCCCACGAGCGTTCCGGCGGTGACTACATCGGCATGGGCTGGCCCGAGCGACTCGATGTCGTCGCGTGGATCGGGCGGATTGTTGCGGCCGATCCCAAGGCGCGCATCCTGGTCTTTGGCGAGTCGATGGGCGCGGCGACTGCCATGAACGTAGCGGGGGAATCTCTGCCCGCAAATGTGAAATGCATTATCGAGGACTGCGGCTATACAAGCGTTTGGGACGAGTTTTCCCTGCAGCTCAAGGATGTATTTGGCCTGCCCAGTTTTCCCTTGCTCGATGTAGCAAACTTGGTGTGCAACGTGCGCGCGGGCTACGACTTTCATAAGGCGAGCAGTGTGGAGCAACTCAAACACGCGACGGTTCCCATGTTGTTCATCCACGGCGACCAGGACACCTTTGTGCCGTACGACATGCTCGACCAAAACTACGACGTGTGCGCCAGCAAGGTCAAGCAAAAGCTCACCATCCATGGCGCCACCCACGCCAAGAGCGCGCAAGTTGACCCCGAGCTCTACTGGAATACGGTCGACGAGTTCCTCGACAAGAATTTTTAAGCAAATAGTACGGTTTACTGGTCTATCTGGCCCCTAGCACTTCCAAAAAGCCGCCCGTGGGCGCTGTGCTCACGGGCGGTTTTTACTAACGTTGCGCTACAAAAGCGCTTGATATGTCCAATAGCTAGGCGCTATTTGACCTCGATGAGCTCGTACTCGCTCGTGCCCAGGCCAATCTTCTCGGCATGCGCGATGCACGCGCGCCAGTCGGTGTCGGGATGCGTGATGCAGAAGGGATCCTTGGCCTGCTCGCCCTCCAGATGCTCGTGATTATGCTCCATCTTGGCCGCGCTGTCGGTAAGCTCGGTGTTAGGCAGCGGCTCGGACGCCAGGACGGCGTCGGCGCAGGCCTGGTCGATGGCGACCGGGTCGAAGCTCGCGAACATGCCGATGTCGTTGACGATGGGCGTGTCATTCTCGGGATGGCAGTCGCAGTTGGGGCTGATGTCCATGGCGAGCGAGATGTGGAAGCTCGGGCGGCCGTCGACGATGGCCTTGGTGTACTCAGCGATCTTGTAGTTGAGTACGTCGGCCGCGGCATCATAGTCGGGCTTGATGCAGTCCTGGTTGCACGCCGCAATGCAGCGTCCGCAGCCCACGCAGCGATCGTGGTCGATGGCAGCCACATGAACCGTGCGAGTGCTGCCGTTGGCAAGCTCGCGCTCACGCGTACCGTCAAACGTGATGGCGCTGTGCGCGCATATCTTCTCGCAGGCACGGCAGCCAACGCAGTTGGTGGTATCGACGCTCGGCTTGCCAGCGGCGTGCTGCTCCATCTTGCCGGCACGGCTACCGCCGCCCATACCCAGGTTCTTCATGGCGCCGCCAAAGCCGGCCTGCTCATGGCCCTTAAAGTGGGTGAGGCTAATCACGATGTCGGCATCCATGAGTGCCTGGCCGATCTTTGCCTCGCGCACGTACTCGCCGCCCTCGACCGGGACGAGCGCCTCGTCGGTGCCCTTGAGGCCGTCGGCGATGATGATCTGGCAGCCCGTGGCGTACGGGGTAAAGCCGTTCTGGTAGGCGGTGTCGATGTGCTCGAGCGCATTTTTGCGGCTACCCACATAGAGCGTGTTGCAGTCGGTAAGGAAGGGCTTGCCGCCCAGCTCCTTCACGACGTCCGCGACGGCTCGGGCGTAGTTGGGGCGCAAAAAGCTCAGGTTGCCCAGCTCACCAAAGTGAATCTTGATGGCGACAAACTTGTTCTCAAAGTCGATCCGCTCGATACCAGCGCGGCGGATGAGGCGCTTGAGCTTGTCGAGCTGGCTCTCGCGAGCATGCGTGCGCAGGTTGGTGAAGTACACCTTTGCCGGTGCTGCGGGTGCGGTTGCGGTCATAGATCTATCCCCTCGGTCTATATGGCGTTACAGACATAGAGGATGGTACCCGTTGAAGTGGGGTTGAAGTCAAGCACAACGCCGAGTCGCTAGGCACTCATTGGGGACAGACTTAAATGAGTGCTTGCCGCCCGGCCAGCGAATCGGCAAAGACTGTCCCCGATGACTACTCCTGCACCTTGAGGGCTTCGGCCAGGCTGACGCGCTTGATGGAGCGCGTGTGTAGCAGCGCCACGACCAGGTAGGTCGCAAAGCCGATGCCGATGCATGCAGCCATGGACCAAGCGGGCACGTAGATCTCGATATTGCCGTTGTAGGCGAGCAGCATCGAGCGGAAAATCGCGGTCAGCGAGCCAATGATCACGGGCAGGCTCAGCACGAGTGACACCGCCACGCACAGCGTGATCGAGCGGATGTACAGATGCGAGATCTCGCTATCGCGATAGCCAAAGACTTTCATGTAGCTGATCGAACGGGCGCTGTGGTCGATCACCGCCTTGGTCAGCAGGTACATAAACAGCAGGAAGATAAACACCGCGAGCCCGACCATCATGCCGATCATTTTGCTCATCATGCCGATAAACTGGTCGCCCACGGCGCGCATGTCGTCGGGCGTGGTGTCGCCGGCAAAGTAGCGCGCGTCGAGGTCGAGCTTCTCGTTGCTCACATAGCCGTTGAAGTAGGCGGCATCGTTGTCGAACAGCTCGTTAAAGTCATCGATGCTCATATAAATATTCATGTCCGACTTTGAGCCCCAGGAGCAGCCCTTGCCCGCGTACTCAAGGGAATAATCCCGAGCCTCGTACTTGTCGCGAAGCTCGACCTTCTGGCCCTCGCTCCAGCCAAACTTGTCGAGCAGGCCGCCGCCAAAGACGACGTGCCCGTCGCCGATGTTGAGGCCCTTCCAGTAGCGCGAATCAGGCGAGATGCCGTAGACGGAAATCGTCTCCTCGCCATTACCATCGCCGCGGTCGTATTGCAGCTGGTAGACGGCATATTTCTCGGCCTGCGCGATTGCGCCCGCGCCGTTGTCGGTCGAATTGACCGGGTGGATGTCGTCGTTGTCAGTGTCGATCTTAGAGGCCTTGTCGATCAGGTCGATAGCCTCGTCGCGGTCGCAGCCGAGGGCATCGGCAAGGTCATCGAGGCGCGTATAAAGCGTATCTTTCTTGTCCTGGACCTTGGCGAGCGCATCCTGCGCTGCGGCCAGACTCTCGGCAGACGGAGATGCGGTCGCGGCATCGGCTGCCGTCTGCGCCGCATCGGCCGCGTCATCGAGCTCGTCGCTGGCATCCTGAGCGGCGGAGAGCAGCGCACCATCCACCGACTGCAAGCGCTCGAGCGCCGCCCACTGCCCGCGCTCCTCGGCAGTACCCTCAAGCTCTAGCGGAGCCTTGAGCGTGTACTGGTGCTCGGCGACCAGGCTTGTCTCGAGGTTGTCGGCGTAATGCGTCATCGTGGGCAGAATCGCCAGGCCAAAGAGCAGCAGCAGCGAGGCAAACGCAATGCCCACGAAGAGCGTGGCGAAGTTGCCCAGGTTGCGCAGGAAGATGCGCAGGCGAAAGCGCGAGACAAAGCCCATGCGCTCCGGCAGCTGCAGGCCGCGCTTGGTGCCCGATTTGCCGCTCGCCTCGTGACGAAGGAACTGCAACGGCGTCTTGCCCATCTTGCGAAGCAGGCCCACCAGCGTAATGAGGATGAGCGCGGCAGCGGGAACCACGGCGCACTTCACAAAAATCTCCCAGCTCCAGTACACCTGGAAGGGAGGCAGGCTGTACGAACCGTAATAGAGGCCGCGCATGGGCTCGGTAAAGAACGCGACGCCGAGCGCGGTGCCCAAAAGCGCCGCGACCACGCCCACGATGGCGGGAAGTGCCAGGTAGTGCAGCACGATCTCGCGGCGGCGATAGCCGCTGGCGAGCAGTGTGCCAATGATGGCGCTCTCCTCCTCGATGGTGGCGTCGGTGAGCACCACAAAGACAAACGCCATGATCACGATGATAATGTTGAGCAGCGTCATCCACATCATGGAGTCGCCGTCCACGTCGTCGCGCGCATAGCCAATGCCCTGATTGGAATCGGCATCGATCAGATCGTCCACGCGCGCATCGGCATCGGTCAGCGCCTCGACCATATCCTGCTCCGCATCGATGCGATCCGCGGTGGGGAGGTCGCGATCGGTAAAGGTAAAGGAGTAGGTGTAGGCAGGCGCGCCGCCGGCGTCCTCAAGCGCGGCAAAGCCGGCGTCGGTGACCTCGGCCACGCCGTACGTGATGGTGTTCACCGTAAAGTCCGAATTGTCGAGGAACAGCGCCTGGCTATCGGGCTGGGTCATGATGCCGCAGATGGTGTAGGTGCGGCCCTCAAGCTCGACCTTATCACCCACGGCGAGGTCGTTGTTGGTGGCGAAGACACGGTCGATTGCCACCTCATCGTCCGTCTTGGGCTGCCTGCCTTCGCAGTAGGACGCAATGTCGACCTTGGTGCGATGCGCGTAGGTGCGCAGGGTGCGCTTGGTGCCATCGTCGCCGGACGCCTTTTTGATGATGGCGTCGATGGAGAAGTTCTTGCAGAGCGTGACGCCACCGACGTCGCCGGCTGCATCCTCGGCGGCCTTGAGCTGGTCTTTGGTAGCCTCGAAGGAGGTGGTCACGCGGCCGTCCTCGATCGTGTACTCGTCGCGCATGTCGTCGATGAGGCAGCCGATGGAATGCGCCGCGAGCAAAAAGCCCGAGGTAAGGGCGATGCTTCCGCACATAAGCAAAAAGATGCCCAGGTACTTGCCGATATTGCGGCGCAGCTCGCGCGGGAGACGTTTTGCGAGAGGTGTCATGGCGCCGCCTACCAATCGAGCTCGGCGGCCGCGACGGGTGACTCGTTGAGCTCATCCTCGACGATGCGCCCGTCGCGCAGGCGCAGCACGCGATTTGCCATGCGCGCGATGGCGGCATTGTGGGTGACAATGATGATGGTGCAGTCGTAGGTGCGGTTGACATCCTCCATGAGCTGCAAGATTTCCTTGGACGTCTTGTAGTCGAGCGCGCCCGTGGGCTCGTCGCACAGCAGCAGGCCCGGATTTTTGACGAGTGCACGGCCGATGGCGCAGCGCTGCTGCTGGCCGCCCGAGACCTGGCGCGGGAACTTGTTGCGGTGTTCGTAGAGGCCCAGCGAGCGCAGCAGGTCGTCAATGTTGAGCGGGTTTTTGGACAGGTGCGCCGTGACCTCGATGTTTTCCTTGATGGTGAGATCGGGCACCAGGTTGTAGAACTGAAAGACAAAGCCCAGCTCGCGGCGTCGGTATTCGCCCAGATCGGCAGGCTTGAGCACGGTGAGGTCGCAGCCGTCCACCATGATGGAGCCGCCGTCGGCATCCTCCAGGCCGCCGATCAGGTTGAGAAAGGTCGACTTACCCGAGCCCGAGGGCCCCAGCATGACGCAGATCTCGCCGCGGTTGATGGACGTATCGATACCGTCGAGCACCGTCAGGCGCGCATCACCGTCGCCGTAGTGTTTCTTGAGCCCTTTGACCTGGACATAGGCTTGCTTTGTCGCCATGCTATCCCCCGTTGTTAGCCTGTTGCTACTTTTCTAGGATAATAGTAAACCCAGGTGAACTAAATGTAGGCGACGGTCGCGGATTTTTTCAAACCACTCATTGGGCACTCATTGGGGACAGACTTATATGACTGAAACCACTCATTTAAGTCTGTCCCCAATGAGTGCCGGGACTGTCCCCAAGTGCCAGCAGGAAAGGAACGTCCCCAAGTGACGGGTTACGGCTAGGCGTGGGATTTGGCGTGTGCGAGGGCTAGGCCTACGGCGGCGATGGCGGCGGCGAAGAGCACGGTGACGCCCAGGTCACAGACGATGTCGCCCAACACGGCAGACGTCAGGTCCGAGGCAAGCGCCTTGCCGATTGCGTCGTTCACCCAATACGTCGGCACAAAGTGCGCCACCGTCTGCACGGCCGAACCCATCAGCGACAGCGGCATCCAGGCGCCGCCCAAAAACGTCATGAGCAAGCCGAGCAAGTTGCCCACGCCGTTGAGTAACTCCTCGCGCGCACCCAGGCTCGACAGCGTAAAGCCAACGGCCAGCGGCGTGCACGCCAGGGCAAACGTTGCCGCCAGCGCCAGGCACACGCGACCCACGCCGACCTCGGCAACCGCGCTGGCAAAGCCCACGACGCCCATCATGCTCGACACGAGCCAGATGCAGACGGCGAGCACGGCGGCGGCCGCGAACACAGCGAGCGAACGCTGGCGCTCAGAGACCGGGCTGGCATCCATGCGGTGCACGCGCTCGGGCTCGTTCATGCCCGAAAACACCAGTCCCACCGACACGATGACCGACGAGATGATCGCGTACGCGCCAAAGTTGAAGTACGACTCGAGCGTGGTAGCAGCAGTCGAGTCGACCTTGACCTGCTCGATCTGGACCTCCGCGCGCTTTGCGGCCGCGTGCTCGGCGGCCCTTGCGACGTCACCGTTGGAGGCAGCGGGTTCAAGCGCCGCCGCAGCGCCCGCGAGCGAGATCCAGCGCGAGGCCTCGGCAGACGAGAGCGCCGCCGCCATGGTGCCGGAACCGTAGGTCACGTCGAGCTTGGGCAGGGCCTCCCCCGCACGGGCGGCTGCAACAAGATCGTCCTCAAACCCCTCCGGGATAAAGAACACGCAATCGGCACTGCCCTTGGCGCTGTTGCTCTTGGCGAGCGCGTCCGCAAGGTCGTACGCGTCGTCGCCGATGCCCGTGACCAGGTCAAAGCGTGAGCCCAGGTGCTTGGCAAGCGCCCGCGAAAGGTCGCTATTGTCGCGGTCGACCACGATCACGTTGGTGTCGTAGGGCTTGTACTCGGTAAGCTGCGACGAGTTCCAGCTCACCGAAGCCGCGATGAATACGCCCATGAGCGAGATGAACACCGTATAGATGAGCAGGTAGAACGGGTGCGCCAGCGCCATGCGAAGCGCGGTCTTAAAGGTGCTCATAGCGGCTCCTTCCAAAGATCAGCGTAGCGGCGGCGACAAACACCAGGGCCATGAGGACCAGCGCGCCGGCGCGAACAGCGAAGGGCCCCAGGTCCTCAAAGAAATACAGGCGATTGAACATGTCGCAGATGAGCTTGACGGGGTTGAGCCAGCACTCGACCGGACAAGCGCGGGCGACGTCGTCGGCAAGCGCCATCGCCGGCTCGCCGTAGAGGCCGGCGAACAAAGCGCACGTGGTGGCAAAGCCCGTGAGAATGCCCGACTTGGATGCCTTGCCGCCCTTAACGGGAAGCGTGCCCACAAAAAGCCCCAGGCCCGTGGCGGCAAGCGCGGATGCAGCCCCGCCCAGCAGGCACAACCCCTCGCGCCCGCCAAAGTCGACGCCCACGACCAGGCGCACGTAGCCGATCGCAACCGCCATCGATGCAAAGGAAACCAGCCACGAGCCGACAAAAATGCCGGCCAGCGACGCCGTCTTGGAAAGACCGCCCACGCAGCGGCGCGCGCCAAGGCCCGACAGATTAGGCTGCAAATCGACGACGCTCAAGGCGGCAAACTCGGCAGACATCATCGCGACCAGGCCAAAAAGCGCGTAATAGTAGATGACCGTGCCATCGGGCGTGGCACGAGTCAGGCTCACGCGGCGGGTTCCGCCCTCGAGCGACAGAGCGCGCGCAACCGCCTCCGGATCGGCGAGCGCCGCCGGATCATCTTGAGCAATCTGGGCCATGAGCTCGGCATTTTGCGTATACGAGCTTGCCACCGTCTCCAGAATGCTGCGGTCGGTGAGTACCGACGACGCACGCGAGCCGTCATAGCTCGAAAGCAACGTGAGTTTGGGCGTGCCCGCGTCGTCGACCGTATAGATGCCCGCGACCTCGCCGGCCTTGAGTGCCTTGCGCGCGGCAGCCAAGTCTTCGTACTCGCTCACATCGAGCAGCTGGTCGTCGCCCTCCCTGGCAAGCGAGGTCGCCACGTCCTTAAAGGACGAAGCGCCCCAGGCTTCGTCAGCGACAACGGCTACCGGCACCGGGTCGATCTTGCCGTCAGAGCTGAGGTTCGCAAACATAAACATGAACATCGTGGAAAGCGCGATAGGAAAGACCGCGCCCCAGACCCATGTGCTCGGCCGGCGCAGCAGCGTCTTGACCGTGATGATAATGGTGTTGAACATGGCCGCCCCCTAGTCGCGCAGCTCGCGGCCGGTGATCTCGAGGAACACGTCGTTGAGGGTCGGCGGCTCGCTCCACACGCGGCCGAGCGCCACGTCGGCGGCGCGCAGCGTGTCGAGGATGTCGACCAGGTTGTGCGGACTCGCCTCGCAGGTGCAGACGAGTTCGCCGCCGGACAGTTCAACCGAAAGCACGTGCTCGAGGGCGCGCAGCCGCTCGACCGTGGCGGCCTCGACGGCACCGACCTCGACGGTCACGCGCTCGCCCATCTGAATCATGCGCTTGAGCTCGTCGTTGGTGCCCTGCGCCAGTACGCGCCCACCGTCCATGATCATGATGCGGCTGCAGATCTGCTCGACTTCCTCCATGTAATGGCTGGTATACACCACCGTGGCGCCCTCGTCGCGCAGGCGGCAGATGCCCTCCAGGATGGCGTTGCGGCTTTGCGGGTCGACCGCCACCGTGGGTTCGTCAAAAAAGATGAGCTCGGGCTTGTGCGCGATGCCGCAGGCAATGTTGAGACGACGCGCCAGGCCGCCCGAGAGCTTGCCGGGACGGAACTTGGTAAAGTCGCCCAGGCCGACAAAGTCGATCGCCTCGTCCACCAGCGCGCGGCGGCGCTTGCGATCGTTGACGTAGAGACTGCAGAAATAGTCGATGTTCTCGCGCACGGTGAGCTCGTCGAACACCGCCACTTGCTGCGGGACCACGCCGATGCGACGCTTGAGGTCGTAGCGGGCGGGCGTCATGGGCTCGCCGAACAGCTCGATGGTGCCTTTGTCGTAGGCGAGCAGCTGCAGAATGCAGTTGATGGACGTGGTCTTGCCCGAGCCGTTGGGGCCCAGCAGGCCAAAGATCTCGCCGGGGGCGATGCTCAGGTTAAAGTGGTCGAGCGCAATAAGATCGTCATAGCGCTTGACGAGGTTTTCGACATGGACGATGTCTGTCATGAGGCGGCCCTTCTGTTGGTCGTGGCCCGGTACGATTTCATCATCGCAGGAGCGGGCGGCGCGCACCAGTGAGCTTTGTCACGAGTGAGGGGGGCGGAGGCGAAACCCCCGCTCGCGCGAGCGATCGACGCCGATTTGCCGCGCGGGAGGAATGTCACGGTTGCCCCGGGCGGCCCCTCCACCACGCGCGGCTTCGCGTACAATACCCGTATGAACAGGCTTTTCGACAAATCGATTGTGCTGGCGTGCTGTATCGCAGCCGCTCTGGGCCTTGCTGTGGACGCTCGCCTGGTCGCGGCGTTTTGCCTTGGCGTTATTGCCACCTCGCTGGCTGAGCTCGCGCAGGGGAAAAGCGCCCGGCGCGCGAGCGAGACCGCGAGCTGCGCTTACATCATCGCGGCTGTCTTCGTGCCGCCGTTTGTGCCGTTTGCGCCTCTCGCCCTCTATGACATCGCGCGGCGGGTGCGCCGTGAGCACGCCTGGGCCGCGCTGGGCATTGGCGCCACCTTTGTCTTTGCGCTTGTCGCGGACCTTCGCACCGACGCGCTCACCGCCCGAACGCTCCTGCTGACTGCCATCCTTTCGGTTGCCGCTACCTTGCTATCGCTGCGCACCGCCCAGTTGGAACGCGAGCAGCAGCGCATGCGCCGCACCCGCGACGAGCTGCAGGAACGAGCCCTCGCGCTCGAAGCGCGCAACCGCGATCTTGCCGATCGCCAGGACTACGAAGTCGAGCTCGCGACGCTCGCCGAACGCGCCCGCATCGCGCGCGAGATCCACGATAACGTCGGGCACCAGCTCACGCGTACCTCGCTGCAGACCGAGGCCCTGTGCATAGTCCACGCCGATGAACCCGGCGTCGCCGCCGATTTCGCCGACGTCAAGCACACCGTTGACGAGGCGCTCCAGCTTGTGCGCACCAGCGTCCACGCGCTCAACGACAACGCCGTCGATCTTTCCGTGCAGCTCGAACGCATTGTTGAAGGCGCACGCTCGGACGGCGGCCCGCAGATTGAGCTTGAAGTTATGACCGAACATGCGCCCGCAAACGTCGCCAACTGCTTTGCGGCGGTCCTGCGCGAGGCGCTATCCAACACCATGCGCCACGCCCGCGCGCAAAACGTTGCTGTGCGATGCATGGAGCATCCATCGTTTTACCAGCTCATCGTTACCGACGATGGCATGGGCGGGACCCAGACGGGCGGTCGCGGCGCCGCCGAGGGCATGGGGCTCGGCTCCATGCGCGAGCGCGTCGAGGCGCTTGGCGGCACCTTCACCGCCGGCCCGCGCGCCGGCGTCGGCGGCTGGCGCGTGTTTGCCACCGTCCCCAAACAGCAAGGAGATGAGGCCCGATGAGGCTCATTGTTGTCGACGACGACCGCCTAGTGGTCGATTCGCTCAAGATTATCCTGGGCGCCCAGCCGCAGATCGAGGTAGTGGGCACCGGCGCCAACGGCAACGACGCGGTTTCGCTCTATGCCGAACACGCACCCGATATTGCACTGCTCGACATTCAGATGCCGGGACGCGACGGCCTATCGGCGGCGCGCGAGATCCTCGAGCGCGACCCTGCGGCGCGCGTGGTGTTTCTGACAACATTCTCGGATGACGAGTACATTGTGTCGGCGCTCAAGCTGGGCGCCCGCGGCTACCTGATCAAAACCGATGTCGCCGCTATTCCACCGGCGTTGGCGCAGGTCATGGACGGCAAACGCGTGCTCGAGGGCAAGGCGATCGAGGACATCGATTTTGACGGGACAGGCGCCGATGCCAGCACGCCTCGCCGACCCGCCGCCTTTGCCAGCCTGACCGACCGTGAGTTCGAAGTCGCCGAGCTCATCGCCCGCGGCCTCGATAACAAGGAGATTGCCGCCGCCGCTTACATGGGCGAAGGCACGGTGCGCAACCACATCAGCTCGATCCTTGCCAAAATGGGCCTACGCAACCGCACGCAGATCGCCATCGCCTACCTGCGAGGGTAATTACCCAACAACCGACCACCCCGGCATAGCAAAATGGCTGCTATCGATTTAATGCCATTTCAAAACTATGTCGGTTTACTACGATGAATCGCCCACCTTCGACCACGGCAAATTGCGCGCTTCCAAAACCGCAGGTAGAACGCTTGCGATATTTAGAAAAATGCAGTCATGGTCGGGAATGTCGAGTTCATCGTAGTAAACCGGCATAGTTTTGTTCGGGCGGCCCTGCACGAGCGCCTCCGCAAGCCTCGCGAGACCAAAATGATCCGTTTTCCTCCGTTCCCAAGGGATCAGCTGGAACCGCTCGCCACGAAACCTGCCCATCTACTACGTTTGACTCGATACCCCCGACCATACCCCCGTTTTCCGGAAAACCGCAGGCGTTCTACCTGCGGTTTTGTTTTCACATTTTTTGCCGTGGTTGGGGATTGGCGCCCAAAAGTAGTAAATGGGCCCATTTCGTGGCAGGCGGGTCATTTTCGGGCTGGACGGGTCGCGTGGCGGCCCGCACACGCGTTCACGCGCGGGGCCGGTGGGGCATTTTTGCCCCACCGGCCCCTATTCCAGTTCTATTCCAGCGCTATTCCGGTTTGGTTTCTACTGTGGGAGTCTTGTCCGCTGCGACTGGAGTGCGGGCGGTGTCCATAGTCAGGCAGTGCTTGGGGCAGCTCTCGATGCACTCACCGCACACCACGCAGGCATACGGGTCAATCGACCACGTTCCGCCCTTGCGATCGACCGCAAGTGCACCCGCCGGGCAACGGCGCGCGCACATGCCGCAGCAGATGCACACGTCCATATCGTTGACGATATGCCCGCGCAGGCGCTCGGGTGCCGCGAGCTTCTCCTGCGGATAGCGCACCGTTACCGGCTGCTTGACCATAGAACCCAAGGCCGTCTTGGCAAATGTCAGCAAACTCATGCCGTGCCTACCTTTCCGTGCAGCTAATGCAGGGGTCGATGGTCAGGATAATCATGGGCACGTTGGCAATGAGCACGCCCTGCAGCGCATGCGTCAGACCCGCCAGATTTTGCGACGTCGGCGTGCGCACGCGAAAACGGTCCAAGTTCTTGGTGCCGTTGCCGCGCACATAGTAATACGCCTCGCCGCGCGGCTGCTCAATCACAACCTCGCCGCGCGCGCCGTCGGCTGGCGTAAGCTTGGTGCGCCCACCGATACCGTCGTGCGGAATCTTGCCCACAAGCTCCTTGATGATGTCCATAGCCTGCGTGACCTCGGCGCAACGCACCTGGCAGCGGGCATAGCAGTCGCCATCGGTAGCGACAATTGGCTCAAACGCAGCCAGATCCGCATAGGCGCCGTCGCCAAACATGCGCACGTCATAGTCCACGCCCGAGGCGCGCCCAAACGGGCCGACCATCGAAAGCTCCAGCGCGTCCTTCTTGCTGATCACGCCCACGCCATGCAGACGCTCGCCGCAGCTGTCGTCGTCCAAAAACGTATGCACCAGGGCCTCGTAGTCGGGGCGCATGGCGTCGAGCATCTGGACAATGCCCGCCAGCTCGGAGTCCTCGATATCGTGCTTAAGGCCGCCGATCTCGTTAATCGACAGAATCACACGCCCGCCGCACGTGCGCTCAAAGATCTTGAGAATCTGCTCGCGCAGGGTCCACGACCGATAGAACAGCGCCTCAAAACCAAAGGCGTCGGCGAGCAGGCCCAGCCACAGCAGATGCGAGTGGATGCGCGAAAGCTCGTGCAGAATGGTGCGAATATACTGCACGCGGCCGGGCACCTCGATGTCGAGCATGCGTTCGCAGGCGCTGGCATAGCCGCAGCTGTGGCCCACGGCGCAAATGCCGCAGATGCGCTCGGCGATGTAGCCAAACTGATGCATATCGCGCTTTTCGGTGAGCTTCTCGAGCCCGCGGTGCACAAAGCCGATCTGCGGAATTGCCTCGATGACGCGGTCGTCCTCGATCACCAGGTCCAGATGAAGCGGCTCGGGCAGCACCGGGTGCTGCGGGCCAAACGGAATAACGGAGCGATGTGCCATGGGCCTTACGCCTCCTCTTTCTGCTTGTCGCGGGCGGCCTTGGCGGCAAGCGCCGCGCGGACCTTGGCCGCTTTCTCGGGATCCATGGCGGCGAGCTTTGCCTCCATCTCGGCGGCCTTGAGCGCGGCCTTCGCAGCAGCCTCATCGTGCTGAGCATCGGAGCCGGTTGCCGCAGCGGGCTGAGCAGAGGCGCCCGCAGCATCGCCAGCGCCCACAACGCCCTCCCCCGCAGCGGCCGCAGCCGCGGCGGCCTTCTCGGCCGCGGCTTTGCGCGCCTTGGCCTCGGCAGCCGCGCGGACCTTCATGGCCTTCTCGCGCGCAGCCTTCACCTCGGGCGTGATAACGCTCATGGGCTCGGCAGTCGAAACCTGGTAGAAAAAGCCTTTAAAGTCGATCTGCATGTCGGTGATGGCAAGCCCAAACAGGTCGTGCGCTTCGTTCTCAAACGGAAATACCGCCGGATAGTACGAGCTGATGGACGGAATCTCCTGGTACTGATCGATGCCCTTGACCACCAGGCTCTCAATCGCATAGCTGCCGTCCTGCGCAATATGCTTCTGAGCAGCACGAACGTTGATAAACGTATAGACCAAGCGATACGAGCCGTCGTCGACGCTGCGCTCGGCATGCATTTGCACAAAGCGCGCGCCGACGCCCTTGAGCGCCTGGACATGCGACAGGAGCTCGTCGATCCCGACGGTGGTGTAGATAGCCTTTTGCATTACTCGGCCTCCTTTGCAGCGGCGGGCGTCCCAGCAGGTGCGTCGCCAGCGGCGGGCGCGGCGGACTTCCCGGCAGGCGCGTCACCGGCACCGTCAGCCCCGGCCCCCGCAGCCACAAACCCGTCCTCGCCCAGCTCAACGCCACCGTCCCAGGTAGCGGCGCCGCCCACGGTGAGCGGGTCACCGCCGGCGCGCATCACGGCCTCCTTCTGGTCCAGGATGCCGCACGCCTCAACGATGGCATCGATCACGGTCTCGGGGCGAATGGCGCACCCGGGCGCGTACACGTCCACGGGAATCGCGCGGTCCACGCCGCCGATCACGTTATAGGCATCGCGGAATACGCCGCCCGAACACGCGCAGATACCGCAGGCCACCACGCACTTGGGCTCGAGCATCTGATTGTAGATCTGGCGCACGACGGGCAGGTTCTGAGCGTTGACCGACCCCGTCACCAAAAAGATATCCGCATGCTTGGGGTTGCCGGTGTTGACCACGCCAAAGCGCTCCGCATCGAACAGCGGCGTGAGCGAGGCCAGCACCTCGATATCGCATCCGTTGCAGCTCGAGCCGTCGTAATGAATAACCCACGGCGAGCGCGACATTTTATGATCCATGGATGCCGCCTCCTAAATAAACACGTCGACGAGGATGGGCATAAGGTTGAGCAGGCCAAACACCAGCGCCACGCCCCAGCCGAGCTTAAAGCAGCTGCGCCAGGTGCTGCGTGCGAAGGTGTTGTCGATGAGCACCTCGACAAAATACGTCGCGGCCATCACGACCAAGGCGACCACCCAGCTCACCGGGTTGTCCCAAACAAAGAACATGCCCACCCACATCAAAAACAGCACGGTCTCGCACCAGTGCATAAGGGTCATCTTGGCCAGCGTGCCGCCGCTCATCTCGGTGGCGACGCCCTGGACGATCTCCTGATGCGCGTGATGCGAATACGAAAGATCGAACGGCGACTTGCGCAGCTTGATGGTAAGCACCGCGAGCAGCGCGAGGAAAATGGGCGCGCTGTACACGATGATGGGGGCCGACTGCCCCGTCACGGCGATGGAGTCGAAGCTGTCGGTGGCAAGGTACAGGCCCACACTCATCAGCAGAACGGCGGGCTCGTAACTCATAACCTGCAGCAGCTCGCGGTCGGCACCGACCTGGGCAAACGGGCTTTGCGTCGAGGCGGACGCCAGCACCACAAAGATCGCGGCAAGCGTCACCATAAAGGCGCATAACAGCGTGTTGGAGCCCGACACAAAGATGCCGCCGCCCACCACGGTAAAGATGAGCGCGCATGCCATATAAGTATCGTCCATGGTGTTTACGCTGGCGGGAGCCTTGCGCAGCAGCTTGGCAACGTCGTAGAAGGGCTGCAGCAAGCGCGGGCCCACGCGGCCCTGCATGCGAGCCGAAAGTTTGCGGTCAACGCCGTCGATCAGGCCGCCCACAAGCGGCGCAATCAAGGCAAACGCCACGGTGCCAATAAAAATGCCCACGACGCCCGAGCCTTCAAAATACTTGCCGCGCAGCACCGAGGGCGCACTCATGGCGAGTCTCTCGGGCCCAATCCACGCGCAGCACAGCAGCGCAAACAGGATGATGGCACAGCAAACAACACTACCCGCGGGGCCAATACGCTTCTCGCCAAGGGCGTCCTCCGAGTACCAATTGCGCTTTTCGGCCTTCACCTCGCGTCCCATCGAGCCGCGGAAATGACGGTAATTGTCGGTTCCCACACCCGAAAGATATACGTTGACGTGCGGTTTGTTGCTCACGCGGAATGAAGTCAGCAGCACCACGGCGATAAACGCCACGATGACCACCATCAGATACATGGCGTCCTTGCCAATAACGTACGGCACGCGGCCAAACACCATGGCGAGGTAGGGCGACACCAGACCGCTCGAGATAACCGGGAACGCCACGCAGCACAGAATCAGCAGCGCGGCGATGGTGTTGAGCGCCATCCATTCGGTCTTATGGACATTGACCTCAACGTTTTGAGCCGTGGGATCGACGCCCGAAAGCTTAGCAAGCCACTTGCCCCAGAAGTAAAACGTCGCGGCCGAGCCAAAGGCAAGCACCATGATCATGAGCACGTTGCCGGTCTGCGCAAATGCCACCAGGGCGCCCCACTTGGACACGAGCATGCCAAACGGCGCCACAAACATGCCCATGATGCCCAGCATCATCAGGCGCGTCAGGTGCGGCATGCGGCTGAACATGCCATCCATGTCCTCGATATCGCGGCTGCCGATATGATGCTCGGCCGTGCCCACGCACAGGAACAGCAGCGACTTTGCCACCGTGTGGAACAGGATCAGGAAGATGGCGGCCCACACGGCCTCGGGCGCGCCGACACCCAAGCAGGCGCTGATGAGGCCCAAGTTGGAAATGGTGGAGTACGCGAGCACGCGTTTGGCATTGCTCTGCGAGATGGCCATGAGGGCAGCGAGCAAAAACGTGATGGCGCCCACACTCGTGACCATAAAGCCGGTCACGGGATAGATGGCATAGAGTGGGCTCAGCTTGACCATCAGAAACACGCCGGCTTTGACCATGGTTGACGAGTGCAGCAGGGCGCTCGTGGGAGTGGGTGCAACCATGGCACCCAACAGCCAAGTGTGGAACGGCATCTGTGCGGCCTTGGTGAGTGCGGCGAGCGACAGCAGAATGACCGGCATCACCAGCAGCGCGGACTGCGCGGTTCCGGTGCCGGAAAGCTCGATCATGCCCGAGATGGTCAGCGGCATGCCGTTAACGTGCAGGTACATGAGTCCGACCAAAAACGCGATGCCGCCCAGCATGTTGAGGATGATCTGGGTGAAAGCGTTTTTTATGGCCTCGGGCGTGCGCGTGTAGCCAATCATGAGGAACGAGCACACGGTGGTGATTTCCCAGCCACAGAACAGCCACTCAAGGTTGTCGCTTGTCACGATGACGAACATGGCCGAGAGGAACAGGAACATAAGCGCCAGGAACTGCGGGCGTCGGTCGGGCGCCGCCTGCCCGCGCAGCGCGGCCTCGTGCTCGTCGTGGGCCTGGAAGTCCTTCATGTAGCCCAGGGCGTACACGCAGATAAGGCTGCCGACAATGCCGACGGCAAGCACCATGATCACACTCATGTAATCCAGGTAGAGCGGCGTTGCCGTGACGGCTTCGGTCGCGGGCAGCGTCATAGCTGCAAAGGCGAGCGAGCCCACCAGCTGCACCACGCCGAGCACACCGGTAAGCGCGTTCCTATATTTGAACGCGTTGTACAGGATGACGGCGCACAGAATTACGTCGATGACGGAGCTGATGATCGAGAGCACATGCGAGGTGCCGGGGGCGACCTCAAAGCTCTGAGGACCCGTGCCAAAAAACATGACGGCGACTACAACTGTCACCGCCATAATAATGCCGGAGCCTACAAGCCCTACCGCATCGCGGGCGCGGTCACCGCGCGCGAGCAGCATGCCCAGCGCCGGTACCAGCGGAAACAGGGTAAGGAAATACAGTAGCGTCATACCATCACTCCCCCATGCAAAAACGCTGCAATTGTTTAACGTTATAGCTCAGTTGAGGAGTAGCGACGGCGGGTTTTCGGTCAACTGGGGAGTTTTAGGCGTACGGGGTAAGGAGTCTGTCCGCTTTGGAGCAGAGAGGCGACGCTCCCCCTATCGCGGCGGCGGGCGCACGGGCCACTGCGCGCGGTTTATTAACCACTTTGGAGGATGTTCCAGTAGGCTCACGACGGTCCAAAAAGTTGGCGCGGCAAGAAAAATGCGCCCCTGTGGGCGCACCATCCCGTTCGCTATTCCGCTTTTTTAACGCGCGGCTTGCGACCGCGCGGCTTATCAACCAGCGCGGACTCACCGCTCTCGCGATACTGGCGGCACCAAGCCTTGACCGAAGACTCGCTGGGAATCTTGTGCTTGATCATGGCCTCGCGAACCGTTAAGCCGTTTTCCAAGCGGTCCTTGACCACGGCGAGCTTAACTTCGTACGAATAGGTGTGATGATGCGAACCGGCGTTGAGAACGGCGTCGGCACCGCCCACGGCATACGCGCGGGCCCACTGACGAGCCGTGGCCTGGGGAATGCCAAGCTCCGCGGCGAGGGCGCGATGACCGACCCCCTCTTGGAGGACCTCGACGGCGCGCTGCCTAACCTCGGGCGCATGCGTGCGAGTCCTAGTTGCTTCCGACATACCTGCCACTTCTTAGCCTTAACCGTTAATCTGCTTTCTTACGTGCAAGTTAGATAGTAGCATTTTACTGTTTGCTCAAAGCAGTTAATTAAAATAGACGCGGTGTTATCTGGGCATTTGGCACCAATTTACGACATTTCTTTATCGATTATTTACGCTGGTAGCTGACTCGCAGCCAATCGTCATTCGCTTGTCAACAAAACTGGCATCTCTTTATGTCCTTTGCTATAGCGGATATGATTATTAACCCCTCCCCCAATTATTTTGAGTAATCGGCAAGGCAGTAGACGTCCTTACTCCTCATGATTACCGCGCATTGCCATCCACCGGAGCAAAACAAAAAGGGCGGGGCCTGCTGCGCTTGCAGGCCCCGCACCGGTTGACACCCGACGGGACACAGCCGGGCGAGACGGATCCGTGCTACCGTCCCGCCTGGCCGCGATGTTCAGCTACAGCTCGTTGGCCGCGTGATACGCCGTGCGAATGGCGCTCGCAATGTCGGCGGTGCGCTCGCCCGAGCAGTCGCCCACGCAGGTCACGGGTACCGTCACGCCCTCCAGGTCAAACGCGTTGGCCTTGGAGCCCACGGCCATCACCACGTAATCGCAGGCGATCTTCACCGGCTCCTCGGCGCCGTCCTCGGTGGTGCGGACGGCCTCCACGCCCTCGTCGGTAATGGCGGTCAGACGGGTCTTAACATGCTGCTCAACACCATGCTCGGCAAAATCGCTCATAATCAGCGGCAGAATGGTCTCGGACTCGCCTGCGGCAATCTTGTCGAGCATCTCGACGATCGCCACCTCGCAGCCGTGCTGCAGCAGGTACTCGGCAGTCTCGGTGCCCACCAGGCCACCGCCAATGACGGCGACGCGCCCGCTGAGCTCCACCTTGCCGGCCAGCACGTCCCAGCTCGAGACGACCTTCTCCGAGTCGGCACCCGGAACGGGAATGACCACGTCGTGCGCGCCCACGGCCACAATCGCGGCGTCGGCGGCGTTGAGGTCCGCGGGGCTAGCGGCGTGGTTGAGCTCAACCTTCACGCCCAGGCCGGGCAGAATCTTCTCGTAGTACTCCACCGAGCGCATGATCTCGTCCTTGCGCGGAGGCGCGGCCGCCAGCACAATCTGGCCGCCCAAATGGTCGCTCGCCTCGTAGACGGTCACGTCGTAGCCGCGCTTGGCCGCCACGCGCGCGGCCTCCAGGCCGGCAATACCGCCGCCCACCACGGCGATCTTCTTGTCACCCTCGCCCGGCTTAATGGCGACGGTCGCCTCGTCGCCGTTCTCGGCATTGAGCACGCACGAGATGTACTGACGGTTTTGGATCGCGTCGACGCAGCCCTTGTTGCAGTTGAGGCACTCGCGAATGGGCTCACCCGTGGCGGCCTTCAGCGCAATGTCGGGGTCGCACATGAGCGAGCGGCCATAGGCGATGATGTCGGCCGCGCCGTCTTCCAGGATCTTCTCGCCGGCCTCGACCGAGACCACACGGCCGACGGTTGCCACCGGCACGGAGACCAGGGCCTTGACGCGCTCGGCCACGGGCAGCGTCCAGTTGTAGGGCATGGCGCCCATGGGCGGAATAGTGTCGCCCATGTTGCCGGTATGGTTGGCCTGCGCGACCTGGATCATGTCGATGCCCGCACCCTCGAGCAGCTTGGCAAACTCGCAGGCCTCGTCGGGCAGCAGGCCGCCCTTGCCGCGCGGCGTGCCGTCGGGGTTCTCCATGATCACGGGGAGCTTGTACTCCACCATCAGCTGCGGCGCGGCTTCCTTAATGGCGGCGACGACCTCCAGCGCATAACGGACGCGGTTCTCGAACGAGCCACCGTACTCGTCCGTGCGCTTGTTGAGGATCGCGGAGCACAGCGAACCCACCAGGCGGTCGCCGTGGACCTCGATGGCGTCGATGCCGGCCTGCTGCGCGCGGGCGGCCGAGGCGGCGATAGCCTCCTTGATCTGGGTGAGCTGCTCCACGGTGGCCTCGTTCACAAAGTGCTGCATGTCGTGGTGCAGCTTGGCGTATGCCTGCTTGCGGATCTCGTTGGACTCGGCCATCTTGGCGGCAAAGGTCTCCTCGTCGCCGGCGGCCTTGGCCTCCTGCGCGGCCTTGGCGGCGGCCATGGAACCCATGACCATGCGGCCGACGCCGGGGACGTCGTACTCGGGGTGGAACAGCTGCAGGGCGATCTTGGCGCCGTGCTTGTGGACGGCGTCGGCCAGCGCCTTAAACGTGGGGATCTGAGCGTCGGTCGCCAGCTTGGGCGTGGGGCTTGCGGTCATAACGGGAGCGACGTCGCCGATGACGATGTAGCTCACGCCGCCACGGGCCAGACGCTCGTAAAAGGCCAGGCTGCGCTCGCCGATGGAACCGTCGCGCTCCTCGTAGCCGGTGGTCAGCGGCGGGAACATAATGCGGTTTTTGAGCTCAAGGGGGCCAACCGTAATGGGTTGAAACAGCTTGGACGCAGGTGTGGTCATGGACATTCCTCTCTTGTAGGCGCGGCGGCGATGATGCCGCGTAGTTGTCTAGAGGATATGACATGGGAGCACAGTGGTGCAACGGAAATCGGCAGACAGCAGGTAGCGGCAGGTGGAAGGGGCGGGGCGGCCCGTCGGTTTGTCTCGATCTGTAACAGTTAGGCCCACTTTTGGCCTCCACCTGTTACAGATCGAGACAAACCAAAACCGTCCCGGCGGAAAATCTCAATCTGTAACAATTACAGACCAAAACCAACCCTAACTGTTACAGATCGAGACAAACCAATCCCGTCTGCCGAAAGATCTAGATCTGTAACAGTTACTCGGCAAAATGGGCCCCAGATGTTACAAATCGAGACAAACGGGACCCACCTGCAAGATAATCTCAATCTGTAACAACAACTCGGCAAAATCCGTCCCTCGTGTTACAGATTTAGACAAACGGAGACCGTCCTGCCGAAAGATCTCAATCTGTAACACCTAGCCGCCCAAATCGGGTCCACCTGTTACAGATCGAGATTATGTTTGAGAGGCTGAGAGCAGAGGCCCGAGCGAAAAAGCGGACAGGCCGACGGCATCGCCCCGCCGTCATATCGAGGGCCACAGCAACCCGAGCGCGTGTCAACCCCGCAATTCCGGACATTTCATCCCTTTTCCGGCTGCCCCTCCTCCTTTCATCCAGGATGCCCGGACGGCAAGAGTCGGAACGTCTCCTCAATATCCAAACTTCACGCAAGCCCAATGCGAATAGAGACGGACCTGGCAAATCAAGACACGGCTAGCCGTTCGCACCCAAAGCCGTTTGCCTAAAAATGTATACCGCTGGCCGAAATGGAAAGATGGTAACAGCGAAAAAGACTAGCCGAGCTCGTTTTAAGCACCGTTTGTTCCGTCCCACATGTTTTGTGAACACTCTAACTATCATGAAGCCAGTAAACAGAGGTAGACATCAACATCCAACGCCGGCAAGTATGCGAGTGTCGTCTCTGCCTAAGGGGCAAGCCCCCGAGATTAGTTAGGAGAGGGGAAGAGATGGATAAAGTCAAAACGGCCTTCCAGAACTTTGGCCGCGTTATCGTCGACCCTATTTTGTACCTTTCGGTGACGGGCATCATTTTGGCCATCGCCACGGTATGCTCGCTCGGCAGCGGAGTTGTCGCAGATCTGGGCACGCTGCTCTCCGCGGCAACCAACTCCGCGGTGATCGGCAACCTGCCGGTGATTTTCGCAGTCGGCCTTACGGCAGGCTTCGCAAAGAAGCAAAAATCCAACGCGGCAGTGTTTGGACTTATTAGTTACCTCATGTTCCTGTATGTCAACAACGCCTACCTGACGCTCACCGATCAGCTGGCAAAAGCTGGCGCGATGGGTCTGTATGGCACTGGCCAGGCAACGGTACTGGGTCTTCAAGTTACCGATGTCAACGTCTTCGGCGGCGTACTCATCGGATGCTTCTGCGGTTGGCTCTATAACAAACTGATCGACGTAAAGGTATCGGAGTATATCCGGATTTACGGCGGACCCCGCCTGGCCCTTCTGGCGATGGTTCCGCTGAGCATTGTCTTCGGCATCGGAGCGACTATCGTGTGGCCCCCTATCGCCAACGCCATCAGCAACGCTTCTTCATTCATCGCAGCCTCGGGTGGTCTGGGCGTTTTCATTTACGGCTTCCTGAACCGCGTCCTCGTACCTCTCGGCATGCACCACTTTATGTGGATGCCGTTTGACTACTCCGCGATTGGCGGCACGGCGGTCGTCGCCGGCCAGAGTGTTTCCGGCGCAGCAAACATCTTCTATGCCGAGCTTCCCCATATCGCCGACGGATCCCTCACCACAGTCGACCCCTCTGTCCGCTTTGCCATGTTCGGCTTTGGCAAGGAATTCGTAACCCTCGGCACTGTGCTCGCAATGATTGCGACTTCCCGTCCGGAGAATCGAAAAGCTGTCGCAGCCATGCTGGTGCCCATTTACATCACCGCCATGCTCTCCGGCATCACTGAGCCGCTCGACTTCATGATCCTGTTCGCGTCTCCGATTCTCTGGGTTGCCTACAGCCTGTTCTACGGACTGGGCGAGATGCTCCTGTTTGTCCTGGGAGTCCGCTTGCTTAACATGTACGGTGGCATCGAGCTGCTCACGCTCGGCCTGCCTTTGCCAATGGGCGTCACCAAGTTCCCGATTTACATCGTCTTGGGCATCGTGTTTGCCGCCGTTTCGTTCATCGTTCTGGCGATGGTGATCAAGAAACTCAACCTCATGACGCCCGGCCGTTCCGCAGAGTGGTCTGCAGAGGTCTCCGGAGACAACAATGCTCTCGAGTCCTCCGGAACTCCGGAAGTCGACGCAAAACAGCAGGAGATGGTGCAGAACATCATCAACGGCCTTGGCGGCAAGGACAATATCAACACCATGGGCTGCTGCATGACTCGTCTCCGTGTCGAAGTCAAAGATCCCAACAAGGTCAACGAAGAGACCATCAAGAAGGCTATCGACAAGGGCCTGTTTAAGAACGGCACCAATGTCCAGATTATCGTGGGAACCAACGTGCACTCCGTCTACGACCTGCTGCGTCCCATCCTTAATCTGGAAGATTAACAGTCGCTTAAGCGATAAGCGATAAGCGATAAGCGAGGGGACCTCATGTTGACCAAAACGTTTCATTCAATCCAAGGCATGTTCGAACGCCTGCTCAACATGTACAAAGAAAAGTCGACAAGGGGTCTTCTCGTACTTATGGCTGCATTCGCATGTGGTTTTATCTGGCCGCTCCTGGGTCTACTCGCTGCGGTTTGGACCCGGCGTTCAGGAAGGCACGCGGACGCAGGCAGCATTGCAGGCATGGCGGCGGTCATCAACATCGCCACCTACTTCGTGCAGATAGTAACCAAGATTGTCTGCAGCTCAATTTGATTTGAAAGGCATGAACAACATGAACGGATACAAGATTGTCATCTGCGGCGGCGGCAGCACCTATACCGCTGGCATCGTCAAAGACCTGATCGACCAAAAGGATGAATTAGGAATACGCGAGCTTTGGCTCTATGACATCGACGAGGAGCGCCAAGACACAGTCGCCGTGGTGGTTAAAGCGGTTATCGATGACCTTGCTCCCGAGATCCCCTTGCATGTAACCGTCGACCCCAAAGAGGCGTTTACAGATGCGAACTTTGTTATGGCGCAGATGCGCGTGGGCGGGCTCAAGATGCGTATCCAGGATGAGCAGATCAGCCTGCGCCATGGCGTAGTCGGCCAAGAGACTTGCGGAGCAGGTGGCATGGCCTATGGCATGAGGACCATCTTCCCCATGTGCGAGCTTGTCGATTTCTGCGAGGAGTACGCCTGCAAGGACTACTGGATCGTCAACTACTCCAACCCCGCTGCCATCGTAGCCAAGGCGATGCACAAGCTGCGTCCAAACGCTCGCATTCTCGACATCTGCGATATGCCGGTAGAGATTGAAGCCCGCATGGCGGAGATTTTGGGCTGCGAACTCGACGACATTGAAGTCGACTACTTTGGCCTCAATCACTTTGGGTGGTATACCAGCGTACGCTGCAAGGGCGTCGACGTTACGGACAAGCTCAAAGAGCACGTGCGTAAGTACGGTTACATTTCCGAGGCAAGTCTCAATGACGCCTTGGTAAAAGACCCAGATTGGGCCCACACCTTCAAGAATGCGGCAACGATTTCTACGCTATTCCAGGATTACCTCCCCAACACCTATTACCAGTATTACCTGTTGCCCGATGCCTGCGTGGAGTACATGGACATCAATAACACGCGTGGCATGCAGGTCGTAAACGGCCGCGAAAAGCGTATCTTCGACGCATCTGCGGCGCTTAAGCGCGGTGAAAAGGTCGATCTCACGCAGTTCTACGTAGGCGTCCACGGCAGGTTCATTGTCGATGTCGTCAAGTCCCTGGCGAAGGATTTGCGCCATCGCCAGCTGGTGATTGTGCCCAATAATGGCGCAATCGAGAATCTCTCGGACGACGCGACCGTCGAGATTCCGGCGTACATCACCGATCGAGGAGCCGAACCGATCCGCGTCGGGAAGATTCCCCGCTTCTACAAGGGCCTTATCGAGCAGCAGGATGCCTGCGAGGGCCTTGTGGTCGAGGCCGTTATCGAGGGCTCCTACCAGAAGGCACTCGAGGCCTTCACCCTCAATCGCACGATTCCCTCAGCGCGCGTGGCTAAGGAAGTCTTGGACGACATGATCGAGGCGAACAAGGGCTATTGGCCTGAGCTGAAGTAGAGAAGCCATCCAGATAGCACAAGCACAAAAGGTGGCCTCAAGGCAAAATGCTTTGGGGTCACCTTTTGTATGACTAAATCTCCGCAAAACTCGTAAAGATGAACGAATCGGCCTCGTGTTTTACACGATAGTTCTCTTGATAATCCTGATTGAATATAAGCGAATAAATAACCTGAAGCGTATACGTGAGCGAGATCATGGAAGAGTAATTGGCAACCTTTCCAATCACGCGCTCTGATTTTGGAATGAGCAAGACAGTGTCGCATTGCCTGGCGAGCGCCGAATCAGAAAACGCCGTGATTAAACACGGCTTGATTCCGCGCTCGGAAAGAGCGGCGGCGTATTTGGAATAATCATAGTGAATGCCGCTGTAGCTTAGGAATAAAAACAGGTCGCCGGGCCTACCGTTCTTAACGTGCAGCGTCTGCAGGCCCCCGTCGTCTGCCATGGTGACATGACGATCGAGCTTGAGAAGATTGTTGCGAAAGATACATCCCGCCAGATAGCTTTCCCCTTTAGCAAAGATGTAAATTCGCGGGGCGCTAAGAACTGCCTTGGCGATTATGCTCAATTTGGCGCTATCGAGCTCGATTTTCGTTTGATCTATGACGCCCTTCAAGAGATTTGCAAGGTTGCCCTCGATGGCCTCAATTGAATCGGTACTGCCAAAAGGACGATTGTGATCGACAGTGGCAGCCAGAAGATAGTCTCCGCTTATCTCCTGGATGAGCTGCATGATCAACTCTCGATAGCCGCTTAGGCCCAATTTCTTACAAAAGCGGATGATAGTCGCGTTCGAAGTGTAAGTCTCCTGTGCGAGCTTTGCCATAGTGAGGGTCTTAAGGTCGCCGGTATGATTGAGCAGATAGGTAGCAATGGCTCGGTCGGTTTCATTAAAAGACGCGCTGTTACGCAGGCTGTCAAGAATCATGGTCGCTCCGATCGCTTTAGTTTGCCACTTAATTATGTCATTATCAAAACGACGGGCAGCTCTTCATGCGCTGACTTACGCCCTGCAATCTCTCTTCTGATATTCCGCATGCTTCGGCAACATTAATTGGGAGGAGCGTGTCACTCAGTTCCTAGAGAACAAATGCGAAGAGGTTCGATTGCCTGAGTTCACTGCCCGCCTTGAGGCAAAGAGACGGCCCCGGCCAAGCTCCATGCGGATTTGAGGCAGCATGGTGCTTGTCTGTCGGCATCCTACAACCTGTAATCCATACTCCCCCGTTTCTGTGCTGAGAAGAATAGGCGGGGTTCCAAGGGGACACGTCCCTTTGGCGCGCAGGGGTCCGGGGATGGCGCGGTCCATCCCCGCCACTATTATTAAGCTAAGGACCGCCGAAACTCCTCCCAATTGGAGTTTATCGGTCGATAAGTCAAGCCGACCGGCCCGCGATTATCAATGGTTTATTTGCTTCACATAATAAATTGACTCAGGATTCACCCGCAATTCACCCGCAAAGTAAACCGATAAAGAAAAAGCTCGGAAGCAATTTTGCTTCCGAGCTGCAAGTTCTTGGTCGCGGGGGCAGGATTTGAACCTACGACCTCCGGGTTATGAGCCCGGCGAGCTACCAGACTGCTCCACCCCGCAATGTCTGGGCGCCTCATGTGCGCAAGAAAGAATATTACGCGGGAGTTCGGTAAACGGCAAGGAAAATCTCGTAGAGCATAATTCCTTCATATTTAAACCCCTCAGCCCCTATCACCGTAAACGAATTGCAGCCGAGCGCCGTCGACGGCACGTATACAATGGTGCGCGTCCTTTTATGCCAACACCGGGAGTAGACATGCTGCTCGCTATCGATATGGGAAATACGCAGACGGCCATGGGCCTGTTTGACGGAGACGAGCTGGTGCAGTCGTGGCGTATGCCCACCGACCGCTCCTATACCGCCGACGAGATCCACGTGCGCCTGATGGGTTTCTTTAAGATGTACGGCCTCTCGCTCGATACGGTTGACGCGATCGCCTTTGCGGGCGTGGTGCCGCAACTCTCGCGCGAATGGCACGCCGTGGCCAACCGCATCGCGGCAGACGCCATCGTCATCGGGCCGCAGACGGCCGCCGTGACCAAGCTGCGCGCGGCGCGCCCCCAGGCCGTGGGCGCCGACCGCGTAGCCAACGCCGTTGCGGCCGAGACTTTCTACGGCGCGCCGGCAATCGTGGTGGACTTTGGCACCGCGACCAATATCGACGTCATCGATGAGGACGGTTATTACATTGGCGGGGCGATTGCGCCGGGCATCCGCATCTCCATGGACGCGCTTGCCGCCCGTGCCGCCAAGCTCGCCAGCGTGCCGCTCGAGGCGCCCGAGCACGCCATCGGTCGCGACACCGAAGAGTGCATCAAGGTCGGCGCCGTGATGGGCGCCGCCGCCATGGCCGAGGGCCTGGTCACGCGCATGAAGCGCGAGCTGGGCCGCGAGGACGCCACCGTTATCGCCACGGGCGGTCTCGCCGGCATTGTCGCCGATTCGACCGATGCCTTCGACGTGGTCGACGGGCAACTCACCATCAAGGGCATCTGCGAAATCTACCGCCGCATGCAGGAGCTGGGATAGAGTAAACGCCAGGTCGCAGCAACCAGCCGCCAATCCTATTCCTCAAAATCGAAAATTTTTCAGTTTTGAGGAATAGGGTGCTGACAGCCCATTCCCCAGACAACAAGACCCTCCCCGGCACAGCCGAGGAGGGTCTTGTTGTCATCGCTATCTTTGAGCGCGGGCGCCTCGCGTTACAGTCCGCGAATCCGTACGGCCTCGGGCGGAAACTCCTGCTCGCCGGCATCGGTCTTGATGGTCGCGCGGCCCCAGATGTCCAGGCCCGCAAACACACCGACCGCAAGCGGCAAGCCGTTGGGCGACACCGCCGCGACCTGACGACCCAACAGTGGCACCATGTCAAAGTACTCGCCCAGCACCGGAGCCAGCGGGCCGGCAGCGCCCTGTGGTGTGTTGGCGGCAACCGCCCAGGTGTCCACGCGGACCAGCACGGCGGCGGCCAATGCCTCGATCAGCGCCTCATCTGCCATATCCACACCAAGCTCACCCAGCGCCGCACGCTCAATATCAACCGTCACCGCGGCAAACATGCCCGCAGCACCGGCACCGCCGTTCACGGCAACACGCGCGAGTGACGTCTCAAACGCAGGCGCACCGCACACGATGTCACTCGGCCACTGGATACCCACCTTACCGGCAAGGCCCAGGCCCGGCGTCGACGTCGTGCCCACGAGCGCGTCCATCATGCCCATCGCGGCCACAAACGGAAGACCGTGGAAGGCGTGCATGTTCACGTCGGGGCGAACGACCAGCGAAAACGTCAGCGAAGCATCGCCCGCGCTCCACGCGCACCAGCCCGCGGACACGCCCTCGCGGCCCGCGTCACGCGCCGCGTCGAGCTCGGTGCCGGCGGCAACAGCATTCATCTCGATCATCTACATGCGCCCCAATTCGCCCACGATATGGCCCACGCGGTCCTCGGGCCCCTTGACCTCGACGCCGTTGTAGCGGAAGAACCGCGCCGGATCGTGCATCAGATCCTCGAGCGGCACCAGCACAAAGTCGCGCTCGCCGATCAGCGGATGCGGCAGGCGCAGCTTTTTGCCCCCGTGGGTCTCGCCGTCCATCCACAGCAGATCCAGGTCGATGGTGCGCGGGCCGTTGGCCTTGGCCTTTTTGGAGCGGTCGCGGCCCAGCTCGGCCTCGATCTTCATGAGCTCGTCGAGCAGCACCAACGGCGCCAGCTCGGTCTTGATCTCGATGACGGCGTTGGCAAACGCGTCCTGACGCGTCTCGTAGGCCGGCTCGCTCTCGTAGATCTTGGAGGAGTTGGACACGCAGGTGAGTGGAATCTCGGCGATCATGTCGCGTGCGGCGCGGATGTTGTCACAGCGATGCCCCAGGTTGGAGCCCACGGCCACAAACGCGCGGCGCGGCTGCGGCTTGGCAACCGCCCAGTAGCCGTTCAGGAACTGCGCAAAACCCGCGGCGTCGTGCACGCGCACGATGTTGGCACCGGCCTGGATGGCGCCCAGGCACACGCCAAACGTAGCGGCATCGCGCTCGGCGGCCTCGGTCACGCCCGAGACGGCGCCCACAAAGCGCTTGCGCGATACGGCGCACATGAGCGGATAGCCCAGTGACGCCATCTTGGCAGTCTCGCGCTGGATGACGATGTCCTCGTTAGCCGACTTACCAAAGCCCGGGCCAGGATCGATGCAGATGCGGTCGCGCGACACGCCGGCGTGGATGAGCGTGCGGGCCTGGTCGGACAGAAAGCCCATAACGCGGCGCATGATGGGCGCCGAATCGGGCAGGGTGAAGCGGCGGAGCTGAGAGGTGGGCACGTAGGCCTCCTCGCGGCGGGCGCTGCGGCGCATCATGGCCGCCAGGTGATCATTGGGCTCCGATGCGGCCTCGGTGGCTGCGGGCGCGGCCTCGGGCGCGGGCGCGACGGTCTCGGCGGCAGCAGCCTGCTCGGCGGCAGGCGTCTCCTGCTCGCTTGCAGGCTCGGTCGCGGGCTCAGGTTCGCCAAACGGCAACGAGGGCTGCACCACGCCACCCGGAAGCTTGGCCTCCGGCTTAGGCTCACCCAGCAACTTGCCGCGACGGCGACGAGCCGGCTTCTCGGCCTCACGCGCGGCCTCGGCAGCCGCCTCGCGCGCCTTCTCGGCAACAAACGCTGCTGCCGAGGTATCGAGCTGCACCGTTGCGTGCGTGCGGGTGGGCACGGCGACCTCGCCGGCATGCATCACAATGACTCCGCAGGTGCTCGTCTTAACAAACTCGACCATCTTGGGGTCGGTGAAGCCGGTCACGTCGTTGACGATCGAGGCGCCGCAGCGCACGGCCGCCTTAGCAACCGCCACGTGGCGCGTGTCGATCGAGACGATGGCGCCCTCTTTGGCCAGCGCGCGCACCACGGGCAGCACGCGGCGAGCCTCCTCATCGGGATTGACCGGGGTAAATCCGGGGCGCGTGGACTCGCCGCCCACGTCGATGATGTCGGCGCCGGCGTCGAGCATCGCCAGGCCGTACTCGATGGCGGCATCCGGGTCGAAGTGCTCCCCGCCGTCGCTAAACGAATCGGGCGTCACGTTGAGGACGCCCATGATGCGCGGACGGTCAAAGCTGAGCTCGTACTTTCCGCACCGCCATGTCTTGCTGTCGTTCGCCATGAACATCCTCCTAAAATGCCCACGCCGCCGCGCTCGGGCGCTGGCGGCGTGGTCGCTTTGCAATCAGTCTTTCTATTGTATCCGCGCACGCGGGCTAGAACGCAAACACGGCCGCGATGTCGCAAGAAATCAGCAGGTCGGCATTTGCATCCTGATCGGTGGGGGCAAGATTGCAAATGGCCAGCGTATCGCCGGTAAAGTAGCGTGTAAGGCCCGCCGCCGGATACACCACGAGCGAGGTCCCGCCTACAATGAGGGCATCGGCCGCGGCGATGGCGGCAACGGCACCGGTCAACACATGCTCGTCGAGCGGTTCTTCGTAGAGCACCACATCGGGCTTGATGCGACCACCGCACGCGGGGCACACGGGCACGCCCGCGGCGTCCTCGTGCTCGCGCGAGCAAATCCACTCGGCGCTATAGACCGCTCCGCACGACTGGCAAATGTTGCGATGGACCGATCCGTGCAACTCAAACACGCGCTGCGAGCCCGCCATCTGATGCAAGCCGTCGATGTTTTGCGTCACCACGACATCGAGCTTGCCAGCTCGCTCCAGCTCGGCGAGCTTGGTGTGACAGCGGTTGGGCTTAGCGTTAAGCGCGATCATCTTGGTGCGGTAAAAGTCGAAGAACTCCGCCGGATGCGTCTCGTAAAAGCTGTGCGAGAGCATGGTCTCGGGCGGGTAGGCAAACTGCTGGTGATACAGGCCGTCAACGCTGCGAAAATCGGGAATGCCGCTTGCCGTGGAAACACCAGCGCCACCAAAGAACACCATGCGCTTGTGGGTATTGAACAGCTCCGCCAGCGCGGCGGAGGCCTGCTTGGGATCTGTTATCGCTTGCGTCATGTTTGTCCTCCGTCCATGTTGGTCGGGGCGGCTGCGATTGCGCCGTCGCCCACGGAGCCCACCCCGCCCCTGTTGCGCTAATCTTAAGCCTGCCAACCCCGTCGAAAGGACACCATGCCTCAGACTTACACTTTCGCCTCGTGGAACGTCAACGGCCTGCGCGCCGTGCTCAAAAAGGACCCGAGCTTTATCCAGATCACGCAAGAACTCGACGTCGATATCCTGGCGCTGCAAGAGACCAAGCTGCAAGAAGGCCAGGTCGATATTGACCTGCCCGGCTATCACCAAACCTGGAGCTACGCCGAGCGTAAAGGCTATTCGGGCACTGCGGTCTTTAGCCGCCAGGAACCGCTGCGCGTGCTGCACGCCGATGCGCTGCTGCCCTACGCCGGCGAGGGTGAGGCAGCTGAGCTCGTTGCCCAAGCCGCGACCGAGGGCCGTGTCTGCGCGCTGGAGTTCGACAAGTTCTGGTTTGTCGACGTCTATACACCCAACGCCCAAAATGAACTCGCCCGCATCGACGTGCGCATGGCCTGGGACGATGCTTACCGCGGCTTTTTGAACGCGCTCGAGCGCGAGACCGGCAAACCCGTCGTGACCTGCGGCGACTTTAACGTGGCGCACGAGGAGATCGACCTTAAGAACCCCAAGTCCAACCGCGGCAACGCCGGCTTTTCGGACGAGGAGCGCGGCAAGTTTACCGAGCTGCTCAACGCCGGCTTTACCGATACCTGGCGTGCGGCAAACCCCGACGTCGAGGGCGTCTACAGCTGGTGGAGCTATCGCTTTAATGCCCGCAAGAACAACGCCGGCTGGCGCATCGACTACTTCCTGGTAAGCGACGCAATCGCCGACAACGTACGCGACACCGGCATCCGCGGCGACGTCTTCGGCAGCGACCACTGCCCCGTCACCCTTACGTTGGAGCTCTAACTCCAGCTGCCCCCGGAGACGAAGGAAAACGGATCATTTTGGGCCTCGTGAGGGTGTCCGCGTGACCCATCCGCCACGAAACACGCCCATCTACTACGTTTAAGCCACCACCCTCAACCACAGCGAACAACGCAAAAAGAAAACCGCAGGTAGAAAGCCTGCGGTTTTTCATAAAACGCGGTCATGGTCGGGAGTATCGAGCTAAACGTAGTAGATGGGCCAGTTTCGTGGCAAGCGCCGTCAACTGATTCCCTGGGGACATCTGGGGACGGAAGAAAATGGATCAATTTGGCTCTCTGAGGGCCACGATGCCCGTCATATCAGCCGGCCATTCCAAAACTATGCCGGTTTACGGGGCTGAATCGCGAACCCCCAACCATACGCAATTCCGAGATAATAAAACCGCAGGTGAACGGCTTACTCTATTTCGAAAAAAGCCGGCATGGTCTGCCTGCGCCAATCTAGCCCCGTAAACCGGCATAGTTTTGAAATGACACTTCGGCAGTATTGATTCCCGCCCCGACGCAACCAGCCCTACAGCCTGTATTTCACGACGACACGGTTAATGCGACGGCACCAAGGCTTGTACAAGGCGGCCAAAAACACGCAGGTCGCAAGGCCGTGCGTAATATCGAACGGCACTGCCGTGGCAAGACGCGCCACGGCACCCGCCCAAGTAAGCGGCTGTACAAAACCAATGATGTCATATGCGTTGATCACGACGCCATAGAGCAGGCCCGACGCAAAGCCGTACGCCAGCAGTACTGGCATGCGCACGGTGCCGTCGACGCGGTCGAACGCACCCGCATACGCTAGCGCGCCGCCAACATAGCCAACCAGCCCCCAGGCATACATCTGCCACGGCGTCCACATGCCTTGTCCAAAAAAGAAATTGCTGGTCAGCGCCGCCAGCGCGCCAACCATAAAACCATTGCGGCGACCAAGCGTCGCCCCCGCGATAATGGCGATGGCACTCACCGGTTTAAAGTCGGGAATGGGACCGAACAAGATGCGCCCCGCCGCGGCCAACGCCGCCAACACCAGCGTGGGCATAATCTGGCGCAGGCCCGGGCGCGAAGCCTCGTAACCCGCAAAGAACAGCGCAAGCACCAGCGCCACCACAACCAGCATGGCCAACGCTGCCTGCTCAACGCCCGCCAGCAACGCCGCAGCCATCACCGCAGGAACCGCCAGCAGCAGCGGGATTTCCATATGTTGCAAGACGCGTGACAACGGCAGCCCCCATCAAACGAATGTCCGTTTATGGTAGCACGGGCAAAATGAGGCCGACCAATCCCCCGGCCGACCTTGGCTGCCAGTCGATCAGGCTTTCGCCACGCGACCGGTCTTGGCGCTATTCGCCCGTAACTTTAGCGGCAATGGCCGCGACAAAAGGATCAAACAGCAAGCCGCCCACAACGACAAAGGCCCATCCGCCCACCACGAGGCGAACCCAGCGCGAGAAAAACGGCACACCGTCGATAACGCCAACGCCTGACTGAAACGCGACTTCAAATAGCCCGATAATGCAGAAGAGCAGAGTAGCGCCCACAACGGTTCCGCAAATCCGTGCGCCCGGAGTGTTCCGATCAAAACCAAAAAACTCAACGCACGTCTCAATTGCTTTGCCAAAGAGCGGCAAAAAACCCACGAACTGTGCAATACCGATGGCCAGAATAAGCTGCCCCCAGAAACCAGTAAGTCCCTGAAAATCTAAGCCAGGCTTTCCCTCAACAATCGGCAGAAATGAACACATGAATAGAGGATTAACGATGCCGTTGAGAATGGTCACAGCGGTACTCTTTTTTAGTGTCAAGTAGACCAACTCCTTTTGCCCTTGTCGGCCAGGCCCAAAGGGCGGAAGCGAATATTACATAAGTGAATCGGGAGACGGCAGGAATGGCGACACCAGCGCCGTCGCGCCAAACAGAACAGCGCACCCAAAAAGCAGCGTTTCGTAGCTCTCGCCAATGCAGAAGGAGAGGGCCACGGGAATCAAAAACGTAAGTCCCAGTGAAACGGTGCTCACCACGCCGCCGGCGCTTCCCGCAAGTCCCTCGCGCACCTCGGGCAGCATGTAGGGCAGCGACTGAACGACCGGACCAGCGACGGAGCTCGAAACGCCGATCGCAAACATCAGCCCCACAGAAGGATGGGAGACAAAAGCCTCTCCTGCCCACATAAGGGCACTTCCCGCCATTGCGGAGATGGCCATAAACACGCGATAATCGCCAAATTGCGCCCGCACATAGGGTCCAGCCACGCTGCCGACAATCGATCCAAGCGTCACGAAAGAGGCGAGAAGTCCAGCAGCCTTGGGTTCAGTTGAAGCCTCAAGCGCTGAAACAAGATAACCCGAGTACGCCGTAGCCGATGCAAGGGCAACTCCAAGCAGTATCGCCACGAGCCAAACTATCGGCATCTTGATTACCGCCGCAAACGCACTTGCCGACGATGCAGCAGGCTCCGCGCCCTGAACGCCAAAGCCATCTGCAGCCTGCAGAACATCTGCCGACGGCGCAACCAGCAGCCACAGCAATCCAAACACGGCAAACAAAACCGCGGCAAGGGCATATGCTCGTCCGGGCGTTGCAAAGAGAGGAGAGGTTGCAAGCGAGCAGGCGATTCCGCCCGACCCCGCAGCGTAGAACCATCCCATGGCCCTATCGGTTTCTCCGCCAAAAGCGGAACCAAGCACTTTTAGAACGATGGCATTCACGACGCATGGTGCCGCACCCAGAAGCATGGTCGCCGTGAACAGCGTCGCAAACGATGCGCACTCCGCGCGAGCAGCCGCTGCAATTGCAGAAATCGCCGACGCGATGAATACGAGCGCCTTCACGCCATATCGATCGGCGCAAACGCCGACAGGCATGCCGAATACAACGGCAGGAACAAACGGGGCAAACAGGACGGCTGAAAACTCGGCCGAGGTCAGATGCAGGTCCGACACAACCAGATGTGTCAATCCCGACACCTGATACTGCGCGTAGTTCGCAGCAAACACGATGCCGCACACCACAAACAGCAGGGCATATTTTTCGACCGTCCCTTTGCTCACGTTCATCACCCTATCTATGCTTCATCCTTGCGATAGACGACGCGTCCGTTAAAGATCGTCGTCTCGACTTCGAGATCGCGAAGCGCCATCGGGTTCATTTCAAACGGATTGCCCGACAGGATGACGATATCGGCAAGCTTGCCGGCGGCAAGGCTGCCCAAACGGCGCTCAAAGCCCTCGACATATGCTGAGCCGAGCGTGTGCGCTTGCAGCGTCTCGCCGAGCGTCAGGGCATTCTCGCGGAAGTATCCCTCCGCCGGGTGCCCGTCAAACTCGCTACGCGTCACCGCAGCATACACGGTATCGATAGGATCGATTGACATCACCGCAGGCCAGTCAGTACCAAGCCCTAAGTGGATTCCGCCATCGGCCTCTTCCCTATAGCGCCACATGTGGCTCATGCGCTCTTCGCCAAGAGACTCCTCGTACACGCCCTGCCCAAGGCCTCCGATGGGATGCTGCGGCTGGACCGCAGCATTAATGCCCAGGCGCTTCATGCGAGCAATATCCTCGAGCTTCAGGTTATCTGTATGCTCGATAGCAAAACGCGCCCCCTTGTTGCCGCACACCTCCTCGGCACGCTCGACGGCATCGATAATCATCGTGGCCGATGCGTCGCCGATGGCATGAATACGAACATCGAAGCCATTCTTGCTGGCCTCGAGCATCATGCGGTCAAGCGTCTCCTGGTTGCATGCTGGTTCGCCGCGAAAGTCCTTCCCCGTAGGAGCGTTAAGATACGGCTCATGCATGTAGGCCGTGTACGCCTCGGGACAGCCGTCCAAAATGTACTTGAGACCCGCCATTCGGACGCGCTCGCCGTGATGACGCACACGCAGGGCCTGCGACTCTGCCATCGGAGCGTCGAGCGCAGAATAGTAGCTAATACGCAGCGTACTCAGGTCCTCGCTCGCCAGACGGTCATAGATGTCGTACACGCCGGGCGTGGTCACGCCCAAAGGATACATATCACCGATCGAAGTTATGCCGAGCTTGTTGAACTTGCGCATCGACTTGAGCAACGACGCATCAAGGTCCGGTTTGTTGAGCACAACATCGAGCAAGATGTTCGTCGCCTGGGGCTCAGACAGAAAGCCATTGGGCTCGCCGTTGTCAAAGTGGCGGATAAGGCCACCTTCAGGCGTCGGGGTATTGCGATCAATACCAACCGCCCTAAGCGCGGCGGTATTGCACCACACCACGTGCATCGAAAAATCCGAAAGCACGATTGGGCGGTCGATATCGAGCGCATCGAGGCTGCGGCAATCAGGGTCAATCGGGTTTTCCCATGCAGGCGAATACCAACCCTGGCCGTAAATCCACGGATTGTCAGGGTGTTCGGCAGCAAACTTTGCCACAGCATCCACGCAAGCCTGCTCACTCGGCAGGAACATCAGATCGCAACAGAAGTCTTCATCCTTCTGGATTGAACCAAGCGCAAAATGCATGTGTGAATCGTTGAATCCGGGCATGACCAGTTTGTTGCCGGCGTCAATAACCTCAGTATCGGGACCGATAAACGGCTGCACCTTGTCGGGAGAGCCCACGGCCACAATCTCGCTGCCGCGAACTGCAACGCACCCAGCGCGAGGCTCAAGTTCCTCGGCCGTAAACAGCGCCGTCGTCTTAAGGACGATATCGGCGGGAACCACCGATTCCATGGCTACTCACCGTCCTTGGCGGCGGCAGCCTGCATGGCCTTGCGGCCGAGCTCGGGCAGGAAGAAAACCGGAACCACGGAAAGCAGGAAGCAGAGGCTCTCGAGACCCATGTTCATAGTGTAATCGGCACCGGCAATGGCGGAGATACCGATAGGCAGGAAATAGCTCATGAGCAGGGAAATGGTGCCTACGATACCGCCAGCGGAGCCAGCATACTTATCACCAATCTCGGGAAGGAGGACAGGCATGGACTGCATGATCGGGCCGTTGATGGCGGTAAAGAAGCCATTGATGACCAAAATCGTCCACAGAAGGAAACCAACCGGGGTGTACCACGTCACGAACATCGATATGGCACCGATGAGAGTAGTGACGATGAGAAAACCCTTGAACTTTCCAAGCTTATCGCAGAACGCAGGCCCAACGATGCAGCCGAAAAAGCTGCCAACGGTAACAATTGCGGCCATGAAACCAGCAGTGGCGACGTCTATGCCCTTGCCAAGCTGAAGCGCCTGAGGCAGGAAACCGGCATAGGCAGTGGTAGAGGCAAGTCCAAAACCGACGCCGATGGAGATTAGCCACACGCCAGGACTCTTGATAGCAACCTTGATGTAGTCGAGCACGGGCTCGGGCTCGGGGAGCGATTGCCCCTCGGGCACATCTCGGTCAAGCACAATCCAAAGAACCCAGGAAATGGTCATGACGACAGCAGCGACCATATAAGAGTTAAAGACGCTGCCGAACAAGCCAGCGCAGATCTGAGCGACAACGATGGCAACGCACGAAGCCGCGTAGAACAAGCCCATGGCGAAACCAGTCTGTTCACGGAACCAGGTGCCGAGCACCTTGATGAGGTTGGCGTTGAGTGCCGAGATTCCCATGCCAATCAGGAACATCGATGTCATCTGCATCGTGAACGAATCGAGCGTAAAGCAACGGAGAAAACCGCCGGCAACCGAAATTGCGGTGCAAACCGTGACAACTTTCTTAGAACCGATACGGTCACCAAGGGCACCCAGCGGAATTGAGAAGAAAACGGCGGTAAGCATAGGAACGAGGAACAGCATCGAAAAGCCGACGGTATCGATATTGAGCATAGGCATGACCTCGACGGCGAGTGCTGAGACCTGGTACTGCATGTAGTTAGCCATAAAGCACAGCAAGCAAACGACTGAAACAATCGCCCAACGCCATGAAGGAAGCTTCTCTTCCATGATGACTCCTTTAATAAGTCGGAATAATCAAACAGCTTGGAGAACCGGGCCCTGGCTCTTAGGTATTCATATTTTGCGATTGGCCCCTCACCGAAACCATTCGGCTAACGGCTTATCATCATTCGAAAAAAGGAGTAGTATCTCTACGCAAATTAACTAAAATGCCAGCTAAACCACTACGCAATCTCATCGGAGGTCATCTTGAGCTTTTTGTCCGATTCTGAATGGCTCTGCTTAAACGATCTCGTGCTTTCGATTAATTCCATCGACAGCGACCGCGAGTTTCGCTCGACCGTCCTCAAAAAGCTGCGTTTTCTCATCCCCTACGAGTCGGCTGCATTTTTCCTGAGCGACCTTTCCAGGGATCTCGTATCCACCCCGCAAGAATGGAAAACGCGCGTCTTTCTTGACCCTCTTGGCATCGATGTCCCCGCTGGGATGCTCGAGCTCTACACCGAAAAGTACTGGCAGCAGGACATGATCGTCGCCCACCGCAATCTTACGCGCTCGACGGTGCTGCGCGAGTCCGATCAGCTCAGCCCTGGCGATATCGACAGCAGTTATATGAAGGATTATCTTGGCGGCCGCCACGTCGTCAACGTCAGTTTCTTTAATGACGAGGGCTTTTTGGGATCGCTCAATCTTAATCGCAAGAAAGAAGAGGGCGACTTTAGCGATCGCGAAGTTCAAATCCTTGAGCTCATCGAACCACACCTCACGAACCGACTATCAAAATGGCGTGTGCGCGCCGACCGCAGCTCGTCTGAAATCGTATTTGCTCACGACTACGACGTCTCAGCGCGCGAAATCGATGTGTGTCGTTGCGTGTTATCGGGCATGGACAACGCGGCCATCGCCGAAGAGCTCTCCATCAGCACTGGCACCGTTAAAAAGCATCTGGAGAACATCTTTCGAAAAACACAGGTCAACAGCCGCGTTGGGCTCATGGCGCTCCTTCAGCAGTACACGGCGCTCAAGCAGTAAGACCGTTCTCGCCCGCGAACCCGCTCACGCCCTATAAAACACGTTGTCGGCAAAGAAGTCGGTCGGCGGCTCCATGCAGGCGATCTCGCCATCAAACATCATGGCGATGTCGTCGGCTACCTGCTCGGCAAAATCCAGGTCGTGCGTTGCCATGATGACGGTGCCGCCAGCCTTCGCATGGTCACGCAGGGCGCGAGCGATGATGCGGCGGCTCTCCAGGTCCAAGCCCTTCGTGGGCTCGTCAAGCAGCAGCAGCTCGGGGCCAATCAGCAGCAGCTTTGCCAGCGCGAGCAGCTGGCGCTGTCCGCCCGAGAGGTCGTAGGGGTGACGCGTCTCCAGGCCGTCCAATCCCAGTTGCGCCGCACGCTCCCGCGCCAAGTTCTCGTCATATCCGCAGGTCGAGGCCCATTCCATCAGCTCATCGTGAACCGTCTCGGCAACCAGCAATGCTTTGGGGTTCTGAGGCAGCAGCGCCGCCGAGGCCGCTCCGCGCACCATGCGGCCGCGCTGCAGCTTGGCGGTCTTCGCCAGCACCGAGAGCATCGTCGACTTACCGCATCCGTTGCCGCCCACGACCGCATGCACCGCACCGGCCGAAAACGCCACGTCGAGCCCGCGCAGCACCCAACCGCCCGCGCGATCGTAGCGAAACCAGCTCCCTGCCAGGGTGGTAGCCGACCCGCCGTGCATTTTTTGGAGTATTCTGCTCCCATCCGTGCGCGGGAAGGCTTCCGAGCCGTTCTCGAGCGACGTTTGCGCCACAAATTCGGACGATTTGTCCAATTCCGAACTTTTTTTCGCGCTCGATACGTCCCCGGGCGGCTCCAGAGAGCCCAAATTGTCCTCACGCCTGCTGAATACTCCGTTTTTTGCACATCGGACGGCACCCCACCCCAACATGTCGTCGGAAAACAACGATTCTCGGCGTCCCAAAGAAGCCATATCCGCCACCTCGCGCACGCGACCGTCCTCAATCCGGTACGCACACGTCGCATACTCGAGCATTGGACGCGGTTGATGCGTAGCCACAACAACCGTGCAGCCCAACTCACGGTTCACGCGAAACAGCGCGTGCAGAAAATTCTTCTCGGCAACGGGATCGAGCTGAGACGTGGGCTCGTCGAGTAGCAGCACACGCGGACGCAGCGCCAGGACGGCGGCAAGCGACAGCAGCTGCTTGCGGCCGCCCGAAAGCGTATCGGTATCGCGATGAAGCCAGTCCTCCAGACCAAAGAAATAGCTGGTCTCAGCTACGCGACGGCGCATCTCATCACGTGCTAGCCCCAAGTTTTCCAGGCCAAACGCCATCTCGTGCCACACGGTTTCGCACACGATCTGGTTCTCGGGATCCTGGAACACATAGCCCACGCGCTCCGCCGATGCCCGCACGTCCATGTCGGCAACGTTCTCGCCCAGCACGCGCGCATCACCAGTGCGCTCGCCCGCCGGCGCGATCTCGGGCTTGAGCAGCGACAGCAGCGTCGACTTGCCCGAACCGGTACCGCCAACAAGCAGCGCAAATGCACCTTGGGGAACACGCCAATCAAGCCCCTCGAGCACCGGTGCCTCGGCCCCGGGATAGGCAAAACTAAGGCCCTGCACCTCAATCGCCGGAATATCCGGGCCGCACGCCGCGCCCGACACCGGGCCCCTATCCAACCGAGCCATCAGCCAAACCTCTTCTCATCAATCGCGTGCGACGCGCAAGGCAGCATCATCCAGGCAGCGTACACGACATAGCCCCGCCACGGCGCCGGCACCGAGAGCTGCGGATAAAACGAATACTGCGTTGTCGCGGTCCATGCCACCGCCACCGCGGCGGCACCAAACACCGCAAGCCCAGCCAGCGCGGCAACGTCGCTGCGCCCCAGTCGATACCGCGCATACGTCGTACGACGCGTCGCGGCACCCCACCCGCACGAGCGCATCGCGTCCGCGCGCTCCAGCGAATCTTCCATGCCCCAGCCCATCAACACACTCGATGCCCGCAAACGCGAACGCACGGGGTCGGCCGGCGCGCTGCCCGGCACATCAATCGCATCCTGCACCGCCAGCACCGTACGACCGCGGCGCAAAAACTGCGGGATAAGCCTCATGCACATCGAAATCATAAGCGCGATCACCGGCGCGGCGTTACCCAAAAGCGCAAGCACCTTGTCGTAGCCAAGCATCGATGCCGCCGCCTCAAACCACAGCACGCTCGCCACAAACAGCCCACCCATGCACAGGCCGTAAACCATGCTCTCCAGATACACCGCGCGCATGCCAATACGGAACAGCTCCGTCGAGCCCGAGGCACTAAACAGCGGATTGAGCACCGCAATGATCAAAATCACCGGCAGCTGCCAGCGAAGCGCCCCCAACGTACGTGCGGCGCCGCGCGTCGCAAACCCGTACGCCAACCCGCCCGCAAGCGACAGCGCAATCAGCACCGGCTGCATCGAGAACATGGTGAGCCCCAACGTCAGCACCATGTAGAGGGCCGGCACCGCCGGATGCGACATCGAAAATGCCGCGACGGGCTCGTTGCCCGATTCCTCTCGCATGATATCCACGGGCACCCCCATTCCCTCGCTCAAACGCCAACGCCGCAGCGGCGACGCCATGCACAACCAGCGCAAACACCACGCCGGCGGCAGCGACACCGGCCGTCACGCGTCAATCGTTACGCGCTCATCATATGCCTGCGGTATCATATTGTGCCGTGTATCGTTTCCAAACACACGTCTCTATAACGTAACAGGAGATCACATGGACGCAACCGCAATTATCCTCGCCGCCGGCGAGGGCACCCGCATGAAGTCGAACCACTGCAAGGTTTCGCACAAGATCCTGGGCAAGCCCATGGTCCAGTGGATCGTCGACGCCACCATCAAGGCCGGCTGCAGCCGCGTCGTGGTCGTCATCGGCAGCCACGCCGACGAGATGCGCGCCCTTATCGACGGCGCCTACGCCAACAGCGCCACCAAGGTCGAGTGCGTCGAGCAGACCGAGCGCCTGGGCACCGGCCACGCCGTCAAGGTCGCGCTCGAGGCCTGCGGCATCACGCAAGGCCCCGTCGTCGTGCTCAACGGCGACCTGCCGCTCATTACCGCCGACACCGTCGCCAAGTTCGCGCAGACCGTCGCCACCGGCGAGCTCGCCTGCACCGTCATGACCATGACCCCGCCCGACCCCTTCGGCTACGGCCGCATCAAGCTGGGTGCCGACGGCCAGATTGAGCGCATCATCGAGCAGAAGGACTGCACGCCCGAACAGGCCGCCACGCTGCTCGAGTGCAACGCCGGCTGCTACGCCTTCGACGGCGCGCAGCTCGCCGCGCACATCGACGAGATCGGCAACGATAACGCGCAGTCCGAGTACTATCTGCCCGACATGCTCGAGATCCTCAAAGGCCACGGCCAGGCAGTCTCCATCTTCCACTGCGATGACTACCGCGACGGCCTGGGCGTCAACAGCCGTATCCAGCTCGCGCAGCTCACCGCCATCGCGCGCGACCGCATCAACGAGCACTGGATGGCCGAGGGCGTTACCTTCATCGATCCCACGCAGGCCTGGATCGGCCCCGATGCCGTTATCGGCCGCGACACCGTCGTGTGGCCGCAGACACATCTGATCGGCCACGTCACCGTAGGCGAGGAGTGCCAGCTCGGCCCCAACAGCCGCCTCACCGACACCACCGTCGGCAGCGGCTGCATCATCGATGAGACCATCGCCATCGAGGCCGTCATCGAGAACGGCGTCGACTGCGGCCCGCGCGCCTACCTGCGCCCGGGTACCCACATGCTCGACGGCTCCAAGGCCGGCACGCACGTGGAGATCAAGAAGTCCACGATCGGCAAGGACTCCAAGGTTCCGCACCTGTCCTACATCGGCGACACCACCATGGGCGCCGGCGTCAACGTGGGCGCGGGCTCCATCACCTGCAACTACGACGGCGTGCACAAGCACAAGACCGTCATCGGCAAGGATGCCTTCATCGGTTCCGACACCATGATGGTCGCGCCCGCCCAGATCGGCGACGGCGCGCTCGTGGCCGCCGGCTCCGTCATCACCGAGCCGGTCCCGGCCGACGCGCTCGGTCTGGGCCGCGCCCGTCAGGTAAATATTGAGGGCTGGGCCGCCGATTACCGCCGCCGTCTGCACGAGGACGACGAGGTATAACGTTTTACCAAGCATCCAAGGAGCTGTTCCATGGGGACGGCTCCTTTTTCTATCGTGACCTGCGCAACCGGATGAGTGGTCGGTTCGTGTCCGTTGACGGTAAAGACGTTATCAAGACTCGATAAACCCCGCCGCGCGGTTACAATGCAACAAGGCATCTATATGGCATTCGATATAAAGGAGAAGGGTAATGCCGATTAATGATCCCGAGAAGTCGGAGAATATGCGCAAGTCCATCCGCGTGTATTCCGGTTCCTCCAACCGTCCCCTCGCTCAGAAGATTGCTGAGTACCTTGGGGTCGAGCTTTCGGGCCTTACGCTAAAGCAGTTCGCCAACGGTGAGATTTACGCCCGCTACGACGAGACCGTCCGCGGCGCCGACGTCTTCCTGATTCAGTCCGTGGCCGGCGGCAACGTCAACGACATGCTCATGGAGCTGCTCATCGCCACCGATGCTGCCAAGCGCGCATCTGCCCGCTCCATCACCGCCGTTATCACCCACTACGGCTATGCCCGCCAGGACCGCAAGGCCGGCCCGCGCGAGCCCATCACCGCCCGCCTCGTCGCTAACCTGCTCGAGCGCGCCGGCGTCAACCGCATCATCACCCTCGACCTGCACCAGGGCCAGATCCAGGGCTTCTTCGATATCCCGGTTAACCACCTGTCCGCGCTGCCGCTGTTTGGCCAGTACTACAACGACATGCACTTCGACACCGACAACCTGGTTGTCGTCTCCCCCGATGTGGGCCGCGCCAAAGCCGCCAAGAAGCTGTCCGACATGCTCGGCTGCGACCTGGCCATCGCCCACAAGGGCCGTCCGCGCCACAACGCCGCCGAGGTCATGGGCATCATCGGTGACATCAAGGGCAAGACCTGCATCATCAACGACGACATGATCGACACCGCTGGCACCCTGTGCGCCAACGTCAAGGAGCTCAAGGCTATGGGCGCCGGCGACATCTACGTCTGCGCCACCCACGGCATCTTCTCCGGTCCTGCCATCGAGCGTCTGAACGACGCCCCCATCGTCGAGTGCGTCGTCACCGACGCCATTCCCGTCGAGGTCGGCGGCAAGATCAAGACCATCTCGGTCGCCGAGGAGTTCGCTCAGGCCATCTCCGCCGTTTACCACGAGGAGCCCGTCTCCACGCTCGTCGGCGGCGACTTCGCGCTGTAATCCAACGCGCATCGCATCATCTTTGATGCTTTTAAAGGGTCGGAAGCTTGCTTCCGACCCTTTTTCTATCCCTCGCCAACCTTCCATGGACAGTTAGTTCAGATACGTATTTTTTTAAAGCTCCAAAGGGCCGTTCGGAGCCTTCTGAGCTCCCCAGCGGATGCCATGCCGCCCAAAGCTCATCGTTTTCGAGCACGACCGCCGCATATTTACCCTCAAATCGCCCTCAAAGGCCCTTAGAAACGCCTCGAACGCCCGCCGCCTTATACGTATCTGAACTAACTGTCCAGTAGCTATCGTCAACCTTCGCAGCAGAGCTCAATTTCCTGCAATCCCCTCAACCGATTCCATCGATCTCATAACACCCAGCCGTTCGTGGCGCGCAGCGCCCCGCTGGGCGAAAAGAACGGTACGGCGGTCGCATTCTGCTGCCAACTTAGTACGTTATAGCTATGACGACCGTGATTTCACATTTCTCCGCCCTCCGCGCAATTCGTCGCGCACGACGGGCGTACTCTGTCCTACCCTGGGACTCCGTTGATAGTGAACAGCAAGCACCGGCCTTGGCTAGCTGCATTCCCAATAATGACGCGATAGACTTTGGCGCACTTTCGATACTCGACGCCTGGAATGAAGATGATTCCGAACTGCTCGATCTTCTCGTTTCAGACGAAGACAACAGACGCCCCGATAAGCGACTTCTTCAGCATATTCTCTCCGCTCCGCTTCCTGAAGGTGCAATTATGCACGTCGAGGCCGACATCTACGCAACGTCTCCTGCCGTGACAGCCATGCTTTGTTCCAAAAATGAATCAGTCGCCAAAACCTTGATGCTTCTCATGGAACTGCTCGGAACCTATTCCCTTCCTCCCGGGGCAACATACCCCATTGCCCATGACGACATCTGGCCCAAGGGCGATGGCTGCGCAGTGACGGGTGATCTTGATTGCCTGGGCGGCCAGTCGGCAGCCGAACAGCAGAACGAAACCCGCTATGAACAGGCGCACTACAAATGCGAGCCCGCCACGACCATCGAAGAGCTCGAGGCGGTCGCACGCTTCGCCAAAAGTAGCTCATACGCCTCGTTTCGCACGGCAGTCAAACTCGCCCGGGCTGGATCCGCATCCCCAGCCGAATCCCTAATGTTTGCTGTTCTCGGGGCACCCATGCGCTTTGGCGGTTTCGGGTGTTGCAGTCTACCCATGGGAGGCTTGCTACTCAACTATCGAATCGACTTCGACACTCTTGCGGTCAACATGTCCTCCGGCATCCCTTACGCCATCTGCGACCTGTATTGCCCGGCAGCCGGCGTCGACAACGAATACAACGGAATTGGGCATGAGCTTCAAAACGCTCGCATCCACGATGGCAATCGAAATAATGGCCTCAAGGCAATGGGCATCCACGTCCTAGTTATCAATCGCGACCAAATGAAAGACCTTGTTGCACTCGAAGCCTTCGCCCAAACGATGCATCGACTCGCGGGAGTCCGATTCCGATATCGCATCAAGGGCTATCGCAAGCGTCAGGCCGCTTGGCTCAACGCTCTGCGGGCCGGAATCGGCCTTGCACCGGTCTAAACGGCGAATCACCCGTGCGCCATCGAACAGGGCTGGACAGTTAGTTCAAATACGTATAAATGGACACATTGAATTAGGTTGTTTTGCAGCCATCTCTATACCATTCGCCCTATTTGAAGGCAGGATAGACTTCAAAACAGCGTCATATGGGCTAACTAAAGCTCCAAAACAACGCATCGGCATTGAATTGAGCAATTCGAGTCCTCAGAACTAATACGTATCTGAACTAACTGTCCACCTCGGATTTCGACGGCCGTCCAAACGCCCCCCAAACAACCTCAATCGCCCTCCATTTGACAGCGGCAACAGGGTCGCTCACCATAGCAGGCGACAAATCAACGAAAGGATGAACATGGCAGCTGCACAGCCGCTCAAGATTCGCATGGTTGCCGGACTTGGCAACCCTGGCGAGGAATATGCCGAGACCCGCCACAACGCCGGCTTTAAGGCAATCGACGAGCTGGCCCGTCAGGCCGGCGTCACGTACTGGAAAAACCAGGCCGGCGCCGAGGTCGCACTCATCAATATCAACGACCCCGAGGAAGAGAGCGGCAAGCGCCAGATTGTGCTGGTCAAGCCGCAGTCGTACATGAATACCTCGGGCGGTCCCATCTCCAAGCTCTGCCGCGAGTACAAGATCAAAGCCGAGGAGCTGCTCGTCATCCACGACGAGCTCGACATTCCCGCCGGTGACGTACGTGTTAAGGTGGGCGGCGGCCATGCTGGCCACAACGGCCTGCGTTCCATCATCGACAAGATGGGCAGTCGCGACTTCAGCCGCATCCGCACCGGCATCGGCAACCCTCCCGGCAAGATGGCTGTCGCCGACTACGTGCTCAAGCAGCTGCGCGCCCGCGAGGCCGAGGACTTCCAGGACACCTGCGCCCGCGCCGCCGACGCCGCCGGCCTGGCGATCGTACACGGCGTGGTCTACGCCCGCGACCACGTCAACGGCTCCGCCTCCGCCAACGGCAAGCACTAAAACCTACCATTTAGGGACAGGTTTATTTTGTCAGGTTTTATATGCGAAAACGCCGCCGCGGCCGCATCGCAATAAGCCCTGTGCCGCCATACATATGCAGCGCTCCAAAGGGGGTCGGCCTCACCGATGCGCGGGGCCGGCCCCCTTTGCCGTTTTGCCTGATAAAACCTGCCAAAATAAACCTGTCCCTTTTTGGTAGGTCACTTTTCCCACCTGCCAAAGACACACGTAAGCGACATGTCCATGAGGGTATAATTTGCACCGTATGTCTGCACAACGCCTGTGCGCGTACGGTTTTATTCGGGCTGCCGTCCATTTCCGTGGAGGCACGGTTCGGCCGCCCTAACAAGAGAGGGGTTCTATGTATAAGATCCTGGAGAAGACGCAGTTCTCGGAGAAGGTGTTCAAGTTCCGCATCGAGGCGCCCGCAATCGCCAAGCATGCGCACGCTGGACAGTTCCTCATGGTTCGCGCCAACGAGACGGGCGAGCGCGTCCCGTTTACCCTAGCTGGCTGGAACGGTGACGAGGGCTGGGTCGAGTTCATCTTCATGGTGATCGGCAAGACCACCGAGATGCTGTCCACCTACGAGGCCGGCGAGTCGCTGCGCGACGTCGTGGGCCCGCTGGGCGTTCCCACCGAGATGGCCGAGGGCCCCTGTGCCGTCATTGGCGGCGGCGTCGGCCTGGCAATTGCCTTCCCGGTCGCCAAGCACCTGGTCGAGACCGGTCACGAGGTCCACGCCATCATGGGCGCCCGCACCAAGGACCTCCTGCTCATGGAGGACCAGTTCCGCGAGCTCCTCGACGAGGACCACATCCACATCACCACTGACGACGGCTCCTACGGCGAGCAGGGCGTTGTCACCGCTCCGCTGGAGCGCCTGCTGCAGGACAAGGCCGTGAGCCAGGTCTTCTGCGTCGGCCCCGTTCCGATGATGAAGTTCTCGACCCTCACCGCCCAGAAGTACGACACCCCCATCACCGCGTCGCTCAACCCCATCATGGTTGACGGCACCGGTATGTGCGGCTGTTGCCGCGTCGAGGTGGGCGGCGTGACCAAGTTCGCTTGCGTCGACGGCCCCGACTTCGATGCCACCCTAGTCGACTGGGATGACCTTCGTGCCCGCCAGGCCGCTTATCGTTCCGAAGAGGGCGCGTCCCTCAAGGCCTATGAGGAAAAGAGCTGCGCATGCCACTAGTTAACGGTCGTTTCGTTGCCGATATGAAGTCGCCCCGCACCCCCGATAACGAGGAGCCGGCTGCCGAGCGCGCCTGCGACTTCCGCCCCGTCGACAAGGGCTTCACCGAGGAGATGGCGCTGGCCGAGGCCGAGCGCTGCCTCAACTGCAAGAAGCCGTTCTGTGTCGAGGGCTGCCCCGTCAACATCAACATTCCCCGCTTTATCGAGCAGATCCGCGCGAAGGACTTCGGCGGCGCTCTCGATACCATCCGCGAGGACTCCATGCTTCCCGCTATCTGCGGCCGCGTCTGCCCGCAGGAGAACCAGTGCGAGGGCAAGTGCATCCGTGGCAAGAAGTCCGAGCCCGTGGCCATCGGCCAGCTCGAGCGCTTCCTGGGTGACCGCCCCGAGCTCGCCTCCACGCCCAAGATGGCTCCCAAAAACGGCAAGAAGGTCGCCGTCGTGGGCTCTGGCCCGTCCGGCATCACCTGCGCCGGCGAGCTCGCCCGCAACGGCTTTGACGTCACCGTCTTTGAGGCCTTCTTCACCGGCGGCGGTGTGCTGGTCTACGGCATCCCCGAGTTCCGTCTGCCCAAGGCGGTCGTCAAGCGCGAGATTGACGGCCTGGAGGACATGGGCGTCAAGTTTGAGTACAACTCCGTCGTGGGCAACATGGCCACGGCCGAGGAGCTGTTCGAGCAGGGCTTCGACGCCATCTACGTGGCGACCGGCGCAGGCCTGCCCAAGTTCCTCAACGTCCCCGGCGAGAACCTGCCCAACGTCTTCTTCGCTAACGAGTACCTCACCCGCGTGAACCTGATGAAGGCCAACAAGTTCCCCGAGTACGACACCCCCACCAAGCACGGCAAGAACGTCGTTGTCTTTGGTGGCGGCAACGTGGCTATGGACGCCGTCCGTACCGCCAAGCGTCTGGGCGCCGAGCACGCCATCATCGCCTACCGTCGTACCGAGGACGAGATGCCCTGCCGTCGCGCCGAGCTGCACCATGCTAAGGCCGAGGGCGTCGAGGTTCTGCCGCTCGTTTCCCCGCTCGAGTTTGTCGCTGGCGAGGACGGCTCCGTGTGCGCCGTCAAGGTCCAGAAGATGGAGCTCGGCGAGCCCGACGAGTCCGGCCGTCGTCGCCCGGTGCCCATCGAGGGCGCCATCGAGGAGATCCCCTGCGATGTCGCGATCTCGGCTATCGGCACTAACGCCAACCCCTTCGCTGCCAAGATCGGCGGCAAGATGGAGCTCAACAAGTGGGGCTACATCGTCGCCGACGAGGAGACCGGCCAGACCACCGATCCCCGCATCTGGGCCGGCGGCGACATCGTCACCGGTGCCGCTACGGTCATTCTGGCGATGGGCGCCGGCAAGAAGGCCGCCGCTTCGATCACCAAGAGCCTGCTGGGCGAGTAATCACCTGCAGCACTAGCCATCAAACGGCAAAGTCCCCGTCGAGCACACGCCCGGCGGGGACTTTTTTCTATGCCGGCCGCCCCAACCACCACGATGGGGCAGGCACCTTTGTGGTGGTTGGGGACTTGCCCGGTCGTTTTGTCTCAATCTGTAACAGCTGGAGTCCGTTGAGCCCTGCAGTTGTTACAGATTGAGATATTGTGCCGGCCGGCCACGCTGCATCTCAATCTGTAACAGTTAGAGCCATTTTCGCTGGCTTGGTGTTACAGATCGAGACTATGCAAAAGCCGAGGATAGGCACTGCCGCCAAGGCCTTCCCCTCGGCCTAAAACAAAAACCACCACAAAGGTGCCTGTACCCTTTGTGGTGGTTTTTGGTCGGTTAGCCTTCGAGTTGGGCCACCTTGTAGCGGTAGGCTGCGGCGATGACGTCCTTGCAGCCTTCGCGGCCCAGCTTGGCGCGGTTGACGACGATGTCTTTACCGCTCGTCATCTTCCACTTGCCGGCGCTATAGCGCTTATAGAACGCCTCGCGCGCCTTCTGCTGCTGTTTGACCAGCTTGGCGCCCTTCTTTTTGTTAAGGCCACGCTTCTTGCGCACAATCTCGACGCGGTCCTCAAAGGGTGCGGTCACCAACACGGCAATGTGGTTGGGGTTGTTGCGCAGCAGGTAATCGGACAGACGGCCTTCGATAATGCAGCTCTCGGTCTCGCCCAGATCCAAAATCACCTGGCTCATCTTTTGGAACAACTTATCCGAGTACGAACGCGCATCGTAGCGGTCGGGCAGAAACGCCATGTTCTCCACGGCCAGACGCTCATCATAGGCGGCCATCTTATCAAGCGACTCGCCCGCGCGCAGCGACGCACGTACCAGCAGCTCGTTATCGTACAGCGGAATCCCCAACTCGTCGGCAAGCATGCGGCCAATCTCGTGACCCTCGGCGCCAAAGTCGCGCGCGATGGTAATGACCACAGGATTCTTCTTGTTCTCCAGATCGCTCATCGCGATTCCTTTCTAGCAAATGAGAAATAGGCGATTCCTGATTCCCATTTTGTCACTTACGACCGTCCTGGTTTCCCAAGTGCGGCAGATTGCCCCGAAAGAGGAGCGCCGCGTACTAAATGTACGCAAGCGACGATTGAGGGGCAAGGTGCCGTGCTTGGGGAAGCAGGGCTACGCTGCCACCATTCGCCTCTGATATGCCCTCACCAGCAGCGAGATACCAAAGTTGAGCACAAAGTACATCGCAAACACCAGGCCGTAGAGCATAAGCACCTGCGACAGATCGATCGCGTGGGCCATCACGACGTTTGCCGTGTACATGAGCTCGGCCACGTTAATGCCCGAAAGATACGAGCTGTCCTTGATGACGGTCGTGCACTGGCTAAACAGCGCCGGAATAATCGTCTTAAACGTCTGCGGCAGAATGATGTAGCGCATGGTGGCAAAAAAGCCGAAGCCTTGGCTCTGCGCTGCCTCAAACTGGCCGCGCGGAATCGAGTTGAGGCCGCCGCGCACAATCTCGGCCATAACAGCGCTGGTAAACAGCGTAAAGGCGATGGTCGAAATCACAATGTCCAAGCCCTGCACCGTAAAGTAGATAAACAGGATCCACAGCAGGTTCGGCGTGCAGCGGAACAGCTCGATATAGGCGCTCACCAAAATACGGAACGGGCGGGGCGCATAGCTCTTGACGAGCGCCAGCACCGTGCCAAAGATGAGCGAGAAAAAGATTGACAGCGCCGAGATCTCGATGGTCTTAACAAAGCCGCCCCAAATGTAGAGCAGGTTGGTCGCGTTGAAGATTTCCATGCGCTAGGCCTCCTCTACGTTGTCGAGCCCCAGCTCGGCCAGGCTCACGCCGCACGGACGCTCCTTGGAGCGGCGCTCGAGCCACTGCACCAGCATGGCGAGCGGAAAGCAGATGATGAAGTACATGAGGCAGCAGACGATGTATCCCTGCAGGTAACCGTACAGACTCACAAAGTTGTCGGAACGGTACATAAGGTCGCCACCGGCCACAAGCGCCAGCACCGACGTGTTCTTGACCAGGTTGAGCGCCTGGTTACACAGCGGCGGCAGAATGATCTTGAACGTCTGGGGCAGCACGATGTACCAGTATGCCTGTGCACGGGTGAAGCCCTGGCTCTGGGCCGCCTCCATCTGACCGCGCGGAACCGCCTCGATACCGGTGCGGATGACCTCCGAGATGTAGGCCGCGTGATACAGGCCCACACCCAAGAAGCCCAGCACGAACGGCGCGATGCGCACCGGCTGGTCGGCGCCGGTTATAGCCTGCAAAAACTGCGGGCCGGCCATGTACATAAAGAGCACCTGCACGGGTAGCGGGGTATTCTGGTAAAACTCAACGTACACGCGGCTGATGGCGCGCAGTACACGCGAACGGGTGGTCGAGAACACGCCCAGCAGCGTGCCCAGCACCAGCGACAGCAGCAGACCAGCAACGACCACCTGCAGCGTCACGCCAAAGCCCTCCCAGAAGGGCCCCATGTTTTGAAATGTCGTCGACCAGCGGTCGGCGTCAAACAATCCTTCGAGCATTTGATTCCTTCCTTGGACGATGCGCCTACACAAGACCCCAGGTCTTGACCTCTTGATCGAGCCAGCCGTCGGCCAAGCGATCGCAGACCACCTGATCGACCACGGCCGAGAGGTCGCAGCCCTTCTTGGTCGCCACGCCGTAGCCCTGCTCGCCAAACTTGACCTCGGGCTGCAGTAGCTCGACAGTCTCGTTCATGTAGCCGGCCAGCGTGGAGCGGTCCATGGCAAAGACGTCGATATTGCCGGCGTCGAGCGAACTCTTGATGATGGGGTAGCCGCTAAAGGCCCTAAATTCGGGCTCGCAGGTAAAGCCGTTATCCTTGATCATCTGCTCGATCAGGCCCTGCGTGGTGGCACCCTGACTCACGCCGATGACCTTGCCGTCCAGGTCCTCAATCGAGGTAAAGCCCGAACGTTTCTTGACCATGAGGCCCACGTAGTCGGTGCGATACGGCGTCGAGAAATCCCAGCTCTTCTTGCGCTCGTCGGTGATGGTGTAGGTCGCCGCGACCACATCGAGTTGGCCGTTGTCGATCAGCGGGCCGCGCGTCTTGGGCGTTACGTCGGTAAACTCGACCAGCTCCTGGGCGCGGGCCTCCTTGTAGCTCACGCCAAAGACGGCAGCGGCGATCTGGTAGCACAGATCGACCTCCATGCCCTCAAAGCGACCCTTAGCGGTGTCGTAATAGCCGTAGCCGGGAACATCCTTCTTAACGCCGGCATTCAGGTGCCCACGCGACTTGATGGTCGCAAGCTTGGAGCCCTTGTCGGAGCCGTCGCCGCCGGCGGAGTTGCCGCAACCGGTGAGCGCGGTCCCCGTCAGCGCGAGCATGCCGGCGCCCGCCAGCTGCAAAAAGTGACGGCGTGACACGGCCGCCCTCGTCATATCCGTCATGTCCATCACCGCGCCTAGTGCAGAATCTTGGACAGGAACTCGCGGCAGCGCGGGTTCTCGGGGTTATCGAAGAAGTGCTCGGGCGTGCCCTCCTCCAGGATGCGGCCGTCCTCCATAAAGATGACGCGGTCGGCCACCTGGCGCGCAAAGCCCATCTCGTGCGTCACGCAGATCATGGTGATGTCCTCCTGCGCGAGCTCAATCATAACGTCCAGAACCTCCTGGACCATCTCGGGGTCGAGCGCCGAGGTCGGCTCGTCAAACAGGATGATGGGCTGCTTAGTGCACAGGGCACGGGCGATGGCGATGCGCTGCTGCTGACCGCCCGAGAGATTCTGCGGATACTCGCCGGCCTTATGCGCCATGCCGACGCGCTTGAGCGCGGCGATGGCGATCTCGGTCGCCTCCTCCTTGCTCTTCTTTTGCAGCTTGATGGGCGCGAGCGTCAGGTTGCCCAGCACCGTCATGTTGGGATACAGGTTGAACTGCTGAAACACCATGGAACTATACTTGCGAGCCATCTCCAGGTGATTCTTTTTGGTGAGCGGCGTACCGTCGATGACGACCTCGCCCGATGTGGGCTCCTCCAGATAATCGACGCAACGGATGAGCGTCGACTTACCCGAACCGGAAGGCCCGATCATTACGAGCTTCTCGCCGCGCTTGACGGTGAGATTGATATCTTTGAGCACATGCAGGTCGCCAAAGTACTTGTTGAGATGCTTGATCTCGATCATGTCTGCCATGAATGTCCCTTCCCTGCGTTTACACGAGTTGAACTATTGTACGGAAAGAACCACGTTTCCGCAGCCCACACTACATTCCCGTAAAGAACCCGCAACCTTCCACCCACTCATTGGGGACAGACTTAAATGAGTACCCGCTCATTGAGCACTCATTTAAGTCTGTCCCCAATGAGCGCCAAAATAATACAACCGCCCTTGTTGAGCATAAGCCAGCGAAAACCCGTACACGCGAGCAAGGTGACGTGAAATGAAAGGGCGCTGACCTTCTGGTCGCGCCCTTGAAATTGAACGTCTGATTGCCGCGTGTACGGGTTTGCAGCGTCGAGCCGTTACGCGGTTTGGTAAAACCGCGTAACAAATTACGCGAGTTTGGCGCCGACGATCTTTGCCGCGGCAGGCTTATCGAAGTTGCCGCCGGTGGCCTTGCCGAGTGCCCCCATGACCTGGCCCATCTGCTTCTTGGACGTGGCGCCCAGCTCGGCGATGACCTGCTCGATCAGGGCCTCGAGCTCCTCGCCCGAAACCTGCGCGGGCAGCAGACTCTCCAGAATCTTGACCTGCTCGGTCAGGTTGTCAGTACGGTCCTGGTCGGTACCGGCCTTAATGGACATCTCCAGCGTCTCGCTCGTCTGCTTAATCAGACGCTTGATCATGTTGTTGACGTCTTCCTCGGTCACGTCGCGGCGCTCGTTAACCTCGATATTCTTCACCTCGGCCTTGACCTGGCGAATGATGGACAGGCGAACCTTATCCTTGGCCTTCATGGCGGCGATCATTTCCTGCTGCAGCTCTTCGTTGGTCATCTGCAAATCCTCCTTAATAGTGTGGGCGGCACTCGCATGAGCACCGCCCCATGATTACTCAGTCGTCGACGAATCGTCGGTCGAACTCTTGGTGACGCCCTTCAGGCTGACGTTGTACGGTACGTCCTTGGGCATGGGGTTGACGGTGATGTCGGCGTCCTTCTTGTACTGTTCCAGCCACTCGCTGTATGCAGTGCTGGCCGCCTGCGTCTTCACCACGTTGGAAATATACTTCTTGATGTCCTTGGGTACCTGCTTGATGTCATCGACCTGGCTATCGACATGGAAGTAGTCGGTGCACTTGATGACGTGGTAACCGTACGTCGACTCGATCACGTCGCTCACATCGCCCTTGTTGAGTCCCTCGAGCGCCGCCTGGTAGCTGTCGACGAAGGTGGTGAGCTTGTCCCAGCCCACATCGCCCTTCTTCTCCTTGGAGCCGGTGTCATCGGAATACTGCTTCACGGCGTCCTCAAAGCTCAGTTCGCCGGAGTTGATTTTGTCCAGGCACTCCTGCGCCTTGGCCTTGGCGGCGGCCTTGTCCTCGTCAGATGCGTCGGAATCAACCTTGATCAGGATGTTCGACGAGCGGCGGGCATCGTTGTAGTTAGACAGGTTCTCGTTGATGTAATCGACGATCTCACTGTCCTTGGGCTTACTGGTGGGCGCCACGGCGTCCTTAAGCTTTTGCTGTGCCAGGTTCTCCTTGAGCGAGTCCTTGTAGGTGTCCTCGGTATAGCCGTAGGTCTTAAGGGTCTTCTTAAAGGCCTTGGCACCGCCCGCGCTCTTGCACGCGTCCTTCCATGCCTTCTCGACCTCCTCGTCCGACACCGTCACGCCGTTTTCCTTCTGCGCCTGCTGGAGCAGAATCTGCTGCGTGTAGGAATCGATGAGCTGCTTGCGGTACTTTTTGGGCGTCAGGTCGTTGTCGACCAGATACTGCGCCCAGTCCTTGTCCTTGGTGTAACCGTAGGACGTGCGCATGCTCATGATCTGCTTGGTCACGGTGTCCTCGGTGAGGTTGGTGCCGTTGATGGTGGCGGCGACACCGCCGGTAAGCTTGTAGCTCGAGGTATCCTCTGCCTGCGACATGAGACCGGAGCATGCCATGGCCGAGACGGAAAGCAGCATTGCCAGCACGCCGATAACCACCAGGACGATCTTGACGGTCTTAGACACGTACGTCTTGCGCTGCTTCTTACGAGAGCTGGAGGCAGCGCGAGCCTGCTGCTCGGGCGTCGGCGCGGCCTCGGAGTTCTTTTTCTTGTTTGCCATAGTTGGCCTTTCGCATCACGAATCGAACAAACGCCATTGTGTCACAACGCAGCCCCCGCGGCACGCTTGGTGCATTGGGGACAGGTTAATCTGCACCATTTTGGTGCAAAGGGGACAGCTCTGGCAGCCGGCAGTTAGGGACGTTCCTTTTCTGCCGACAGTTAGAGACAGTCCCCAAGTGCCGGCACATAAGGAACGTCCCTAGGTGCCGGTTTAGCCCCACCTTAGAAGTGACGGCGGATGGCGTCGACCATGCCCTGGGGCGTGGTCTGGCCGAGCACGTCGGCTGCGGCATCGGCGTCCATAAAGATATTCATGAGCGCCTGCAGGGCCTCGACCTGGCCGCCCGGCTCGGCAATGCCCAGGTTGATGACGATCTGCGCCGGCACCGGAGCGCCCATGCCAGCCATAGCGTTAAATATCACGGGCGCGGCGGGCTTCACCACCGCGATATAGGGCTTGGCCACAAACCCCGGATCGGTATGCGGAATGGCAATGTTTACCGCCGGCATGGCAAGACCCGTGGGATAGGCGTCCTCGCGCGTGCGAACGGCGTCGAGCCAACCGTCGGCAATGTAGCCGCGCGGAGCAAGCTCACTCTCGAGTTGCGCAAACACCTCACCCGGCGTCGCACACTCCCAATCAAAAAACACCAGCTCAGGCGTAAACAGCGCTTCGTTATCCGCCATGCGCTCACCTCTCTCACCTAGTCATTCAGGAACGTCCCCGATGACCACCCAAAACAAAAGGTGGCCACGCGCGCCTTGGCGCCAATGACCACCCTGACCACTCAACTAAATTGTACTGTGCGCCGCTAGCCGCGGGGCGCATCAATTGCCACCTTGCCGCTCTCCAGCACGTGGACGCGGCCGTCGGCGAGCATCTGCACGACCTCGGGATACAGCACGTGCTCAATCGCGTGGATATGCTCCTCGAGCGTGTCGACGTCCCAGCCTTCCTCGACAGCCAGCGCCCGCTGGGCGATGATGGGGCCGTTGTCGTAAATCTCGTTGGCAAAGTGCACGGTCACGCCGGTCACCTTGACGCCACGCGCAAACGCATCGTCAATCGCATGGGCACCGGTAAAGCTCGGCAGCAGCGCCGGATGCAGGTTGACCACGCGATTGGGGAACGCCGCCAGCAGCGGCGTGTGCACCATGCGCATATAGCCGGCCATCACCACGTACTCGCAGCCACGTTCGAGCAGCTCATGCGCGATGATCTCGTCAGCCGCGATGGGGTCGGCATAGACATCCTTGGACAGCGTGAGCGTCTGGATGCCCGCACGCTCGGCGCGCTGTAGGCCCTTGGCCGAAGGACGGCTCGACACCACGAGCTCAATCGAGGCGTTGAGCTTGCCGGCGGCGATTAGGTCGATCAGCGCCTGCAGGTTGGTACCCGAGCCGCTGATAAGCACGCCAATCTTAAGCGGCTCGGCCGTATCGGTGCCGGTCGGACGGGTGTAGGGCACAAAGCCCAGGCCCTCGGCAGCAGCCATCTGCTCGTTAGCGCTCATCGAAGTACACGACCTTACCGGAACCCTCGACGCACTCGCCCACGCGGAACGGCTTCTCGCCCAGCGCGACCAGTGCCTCGGTCACGGCGGCCTCGTCCTCGGGGGCGACGATCAGGCACAGGCCGACGCCCATGTTGAAGGTCTTGCATGCCTCGTTGGGCGCGAGCTCGGCCTGACGCGACACGTAAGTAATAACGGGCGGAACGTCCCAACCCATCTCGGCGCCGTTGCGGGTGACCACGGCATCGACGTCGTCAGCGAGCGCGCGGTTGAGGTTCTCGGTAATACCGCCGCCAGTGATGTGGGCGATGGCATGCACCGGAGCGCCGCCGCGGAGCAGCTCCAGGATCGGCTTGACGTAGATGCGCGTGGGGGCCAACAGAGCGTCTGCCAGCGATGCACCGCCGAGCTCTTCGAGCGGACGGCTCAGCTCCTCGGCCTTAGCGACGGCCTCGGGCGTGCCCGGCTTAACGCCGTCGACGCCAATGACCTTACGCACGAGCGAGTAGCCGTTGGAGTGCACGCCGGTGGAAGGCAGGCCCAGGATCACATCGCCCGGGCGGACGTTTGCGGGGTCGAGCATCTTGGGACGGTCGACGACGCCCACGGTAAATCCGGCAAGGTCGTAGTCGGCAGGAGCCATGACGCCCGGGTGCTCGGCCATCTCACCGCCCACGAGCGCGCAGCCCGCGAGCTTGCAGCCGTCGGCCACACCCTTGATGATCTTTGCCATGTGCTCGGCCTCGATGTGACCGATGGCGACGTAGTCCAGGAAGAACAGCGGCTCGGCGCCCGAAGCCAGAATGTCGTTGACGCACATAGCGACCAGGTCCTGGCCCACCGTCTCGTGACGGTCCATGATCTGGGCGAGCACGAGCTTGGTGCCCACGCCGTCGGTACCGCTAATCAGGATCGGGTCTTCCATATCCTTAAGCGCGGCAGCCGAGAACAGGCCACCGAAGCCGCCGATGCCGCCGATAACCTCGGGGCGATTGGTGTCCTTGACCATCTGCTTAATCGCGTCGACGGCGCGGCCGCCCTCAGCGGTATCGACGCCGGCATCCTCATACGTCACATGCTTGCTGTCGCTCATCTGAGCCTTCCTCTCCCACTACCGTGGCGCCGCGCGGGCGCCAAACGGTGCTCATAGTTGTCCTCGATTCGGTGCATGCCATAACAGCACGCGCCGTCATATCAACAAAACAGCAGGTAAAACCTACCAAAATAAACCTGTCCCCATATGGCAGGTTTTATGCCTCGCCGTGCTCCTCTTCCCAGCTGCGGTCGTCGTATTTCTCGATCACGGCGTCGTCGTCAAAGTGCAGCGGCTTGTCCAGGTTGCGGGGCTTAAAGCCCTCCATAAACTTGTCGCGGCCAAAGCTCTCGGGAATCGCCACGGGGTAGCGGCCGGTAAAGCACGCATCGCAGTAACCGCCCTTGGGCATGACCTTAAGCAGGCCCTCGACCGAAAGGAAGGCCAGCGAATCGGCGCCGATATACTCGCAAATCTCGTCGACCGTCTTGTTGGCGCTGATAAGCTGCGACTGCACGTCGGTATCGATACCGTAGAAGCACGGCCAGATGACCTCGGGCGAGTTGATGCGGATATGAATCTCCTTGGCGCCGGCGTTGCGCAGCATCTTGACGAGCTGCACCATGGTGGTGCCGCGCACGATGGAGTCGTCGATGACGACCAGGCGCTTGCCCTCGATGTTGTCGCGCAGCGGGTTGAGTTTCATACGCACGCCCATGGCGCGCAACTCCTGCGTAGGCTCGATAAACGTACGGCCCACGTAGCGGTTCTTGATAAGGCCCTCGCCAAAGGGAATACCGCTCTCGTGCGAATACCCCTCCGCAGGCGGCAGGCCGGAGTCGGGCACGCCGATGACCAGGTCAGCCTCGACAGGCTCCTCATGTGCCAGCTGACGACCCATGTCGTAACGGCAGGCATAGACGCTCTTGCCGTTCATGATGGAGTCGGGGCGGGCAAAGTAGACCTGCTCAAAGATGCAGTTGGCGGGCTCTTCGGCTGCAGGCACGCCCTGCTCGGATACCAGGCCCTCGGCGCTGATGCGCAAGATCTCGCCGGGACGGACGTCACGGACGTACTCGGCACCCACGATGTCGAGTGCGCAGGTCTCGGAAGCAACGACCCAGCCGCCGGCGCGCGTGACACGGACGGCGGAGTCGACCGTCGCGGCGCCGTCCTGCGACGGCAGCTGCGAAACGGCTGCGGCATCGGCCTGGTCCAGACCCTCGTCCACCAGCTTGCCCAGCACGAGCGGGCGAATGCCGTGTGGATCGCGGAATGCGTAGAGCGCCTGCTCGTTGATGAGCGTCATGGCGTAGCCGCCGCGCACGAGCTCCATGGTCTTGCGAATACCCTCGCGCAGGTGGCCCGTACGCTGGGTAAAGTAGCCGATAAGCTTGGTCGCGACCTCGGAATCCGAATTGGAGAGGAACGGCACGCCCAGCTCGATCAGCTGACGGCGCAGCTCGTCGGTGTTGACGAGGGTGCCGTTGTGCGCGAGCGCGATAATGACGCTGTTGATGGTAGAGAGGTGCGGCTGAGAGGCTTCCCAGCTCTTGGTACCGGCGGTGCCATAGCGCACGTGGCCCACGGCCAGCTGGCCGGAGAGCGTCGACAGGTCGGCGTTGGAGAACACGCGGTCGAGCAGGCCCAGATCTTTGCGGACCATAACCGTGCCGCCGTCACCCACGGCGATTCCAGCCGATTCCTGGCCACGGTGCTGCAGCGCACGCAGGCCAAAGTACGTCAGTCGAGCCACGTCGCGATCGGGCGCCCATACGCCGAAAATGCCACATTCCTCATGCAGCTGGTCGGAGTCCGGATCATACGTCGACATGGTGCTCACCTGTCCCGCGGCACGCTCGGCCGCGCGGATGGTTTCTTGAGACATGGTATCCCCTCAGAGCCTCGTATTTTTGGCGTTACCCGCCTTATTATACGCACGGCGCGACGTGCTCCCCAGCGCATGAGCAGCGCTTTTTAAAAGCCCACCGAGCTAATAATCAGTTTTGTTGCCAAACATTTTATCGGTCTGTCCAGTGTAAGTGCCCGCGCCCCCAGATGGCCGCCGCGTCTGCCGTTGGGGATTACAAAGTTGCAATTGGGACGTTCGTCCTGTCTTTTGGCAGGTCGGCGGCGTATCCTTATAACCTACAACAAAGCGAGAAAGGTTCTGTATGGATCGAAACGAACTCGACCCTAGCGTCCCCAGCGCCACAGAGGTCAAGAAGATTCCCCTCATCATTAAGGTGTACGCCGTCCTGTGCATCCTTTCCGGCGTGGGCACGCTCCCGTCGGTCGCTGCCTTTATGTGGCAGGTCATCACGGCACTTGTTAACGGCAACGCCACCGAAAAGCTCGGCGACAACACGCTCGTCGCAGTCGGCCTTATCGTCGCCGGCATCATGCTCTCTGCGGCAAGTGCCGTCATCCTAATCATCTTTGGCCTGGACCTTATCAAAAACCAGCGCCGCAACGCCGCCCGCCTGTCCTACATCCTTATTGCATTCACCGTCGTCGAGCTTTTGGTCGACGTGATGCTCCAGGGTATCGGGCCCTTCTTGCTGCGCCCCGCTATTCAGCTCGGCATCCTCATCGCGCTTTCGGCCACCGTCGACCCCACGCTGCGTCAGGAGCGCGAGCTGCAGCGCCGCCTGCAGGAGATGCTCGACCGCGATGCCGCCGCCGAGGGCATGCTCGGCCGCGATGAGACCGGCGAGGGCTACATCAAGCTCAACTACTTCAACCTGTTCTGGGTATTCTTCGTCTGCTGCGTACTGGGACTTATCTTGGAGGACATCTGGCACATGACGGTCAACGACCCGGGCGTCTACCAGGACCGCGCCGGCATGCTGTTTGGCCCTTTCAGCCCCATCTACGGATTTGGCGCCGTGCTCATGACCATGGTGCTTAACCGCTTCTACAAAAAGAACCCCATCATCATTTTCCTGGTGAGCGCTGTGCTCGGCGCGAGCTTTGAGGTGTTCGTGGGCTGGTTTATGCAGACCGCGTTTGGCGTGGTCTCGTGGAGCTACTCGCACATAACGCTGTTTGGTTTGCCCGATCCGCTCGTGGTCCTCACGGGCGGACGCACCTGCACGGGCTTTGCCTGCCTGTGGGGCCTAGGTGGCCTCATCTGGATCAAGCTGCTGCTACCGAGGCTGCTTAAGCTCATCAACAAGATCCCCTGGAAGAGCCGCTACTCGGCCACCGTCATCTTTACCGTCATTATGCTGGTCGACGGCGTCATGACGCTGCAGTCGCTCGACTACTGGTACCAGCGCGTTAACGGCACGGAGCCGGACATTCCCGTCGCACAGTTCTACGGCAAGTATTTCGATAACGACTACATGGAGAACCGCTTCCAGAGCATGACCATGAGCCCCAAGGACGCCACGCGCGTTTAGCGCCCGCCGCGCCCAAAACGCAAAATGCCCGCCGGTATCACACGTACCGGTGGGCATTTTTATAAACGATCCTTCTATCGACGCAATCCTCTATGCCTCGCGCTCGACCTCACTCACGCATTCGTTCTTGATGGTGCCAACGAGCGCCTGCAGTGCATCGACCACGTGTGGGCGAATGTCCCCGCCGATAAGCACGAGCATGATGTCGTCACCTACGGTAAGCTCGCCGCTTGCCAGCCACACGCGCACATAGCCGATACCCGGCATCGCGCGCGTAGTCTCGATAGCAGACCGTACCTTTTCGGCGTCGTAGTCAAAGACCATGCCGCCCACCCTGTGGCCTGGCGCCACGCCATCGGTCTCGACTCCGCGCACCTCAGCCTTGGGCGTCGCGCGCACCACACCGTTATGCGTCAGATACATCCCACAGCCTGCCGCCGAAGCATCGGCCTTGGCCTCGCGCAGCCAAGCATCAATCGAAGGCATCAATTTGCCACTCTCGAGCATCATTTCTCCCTTACCGTCGTCGAGTAGCCAATTTGGGACGGGGCCTTTTTAGCTACTCTCGAACAACTTATTCCTCGACCGGCGTGAGCACCATGACGGCGCGTGTGTTGCTCAGCGACAGCGAACGACAGGTCACAAGCGTTACAACCTTAGTTGCCGAAGCGGCACGATCGGTGGCATCACTCGCCACGGCAGAAGCGCCGTCGAGCATCTCGGACAGGTAGTTCTTGAGTCCGTCGTCGCCCTCAAAATTGGTCGTGCGCGCCTTGGCATACGTGTCCTCGACCACCTTGGTCGCCAGCGGACGCAACTTATACGTCGCATCGCGCGTGATGTAGTACACATATTCAATGCTATCGAACGTTGCCTGGTCAGTCGTATCCGAAATCACGTTGAACATCGACCCATCGTTCATATGGTGGCCGTAGATCGTGGTCTGCTGGTCGACCATTCCCGGCGCGGTGTCATCGCTATCCAAGAAGATGGCACCCGAGGCGTTAGACGTGCCATCGAACAGCGTGTTGAGGTATTTGGAGTTGTTGTTGGTCTGCACCACGGGATAGTTGATGTTGGTTCCCGGCACGTAAATCCAACCCACAATCTCGGGGTTCGTCTGAGCAAGCGCATCAAAGTCGATAATCGGCACGCCGCTGGCGTCCTTATCGCTTACATATTGCTTCTCGATTTTCTGATACGAATCGCTCGCCTGCTTATAGCCAATCTGGGCATTAATAAAAATAGCGGCGGCGGCGACAATCAGACCGATACCGATGATGATGAGCAGAATGGGAATAATGGAGTGGCGCTTTTTGCGCGGCGGCTCGGTGCGATCCGACGGCGCGGCATGCGATGAAGACCGGGGCGGCTTCTTAGCGGAGCTATAAGACGAAGGACGATATGCGGCCGGCGCGTCCTGTCGACGATGCGTCGCCGGTGTCACGGGGCGCGGCGCGCGCGACTGCTGAGGAGAGGATGTCCGACCCTGCTGTGCCGCACGGGCAGCACCCGGCTTCGACGGATCGGGAATCTGAGAAGCCTTGAATCGTTTTCCCTGATAATCGGACATGGCTCTCCTTATACTGCGGTGAAACGGCGGAACGCTTAGGCGTCAGCCATCTCCTGCTTCATCTTCTCGATAACCTTGCGGTACTCGGGGTCGCAAGCACCCAGAATCTGTGTGGCATAGATGGCGGCGTTCTTGGCACCGTTGATGGCAACGCAGGCCACGGGCACGCCCGAAGGCATCTGCACCATCGACAGCAGCGAATCCATACCGCCCAGGTCACTCGTCTTCATAGGCACGCCGATAACCGGCAGCGGCGTAAAGGCAGCCACGACACCACCCAAGTGAGCGGCCTTGCCGGCGGCGGCGATAATCACTTTGATACCGCGATCGGCGGCAGTCGAAGCCCACTCGTGGACCTTCGCCGGCGTGCGGTGCGCGCTCGCAATGACGAGCTCATAGGGCACACCCAGTGCCTCGAGCTCGGCGGTGCAGCCTTCCATAACGCCCAGATCGGACTTGGAACCCATGATGATCCCGACAACCGGCTTCTGATCTGCCATAAACATAGACCTCCTGTTGAGAGCGGTGACGCAGCGAATCCGCGACCCTTAACTGCAAATAATTCAAGTATAGCCACCGATGCCGATGTGTTCGGTGAGAGACGGAATGCTTTGCGAGATTAAGGCCGAAGGGTCGGAGCTTTCCGCCTACATTCAAAAAGCATGCCCACCGTCCTTGGGTGGGACGGCGGGCACGCTTGCTTAGCTGTTGCTGGGGCTACTTGGCCTTGCTGCGACGATGGAAGAAAGCGCCGATCGCGGCGATGATGGCGCCGAGACCACCGACGGTCACGACGGTCGCCGCCGTCTGGTCGCCGGTATTGGGGATCGCCGAACCGTTCTTCTTGCTGCCCTGGGCCTTGTCGCCTGCGGGCTTGCCCGCCTGGTTGCCGCCGTTCGAGCCATTGCCGGAACCCTGGTTGTCCGAGCCGCCCTGGTTGCCGGAGTCGGCATCCCTGAGGCTCTCAATGGCCAGCTTGAGCTGGTCATAGGCCGCCTGGAGCTGGGTGTCGGAAGCATTCTCATCACCCAAGACGTCCTCGGCGTAGGTAATGGCATCCGTCAGGGCCTTGACAGACTCGTCCGTCTTGCCCCTGGTGTCAGTCTCCTTCGCCTGCTTGACCAGGGCCTTGAGCTGCTTCTTAGTCGGATTCTCGACCGGGACCACCGGGGTCTTCTCGAGCGCGCCGCGGGCGCTCTCGAGCGCCCTGAGCGCCTGGTCGACCTCGTCCTGCGTGGCGTCCTCATCGCTCAAGATGGCGCGGGCGCTCGCCAGGGCGTTCTCGAGCGCCGTCCAGGAGGCCTCGGTGTAGTCACCGGCCTTGAGGTCGCCGGCAGCAACCTCGGCATCAACCTTTTCGATCGCGGTAGCGAGATCATCCTTCGCCACCGGATCGGGGACGGCCGTACCGTAGAACTTGAGCTCCGCCATGCTGCAGTAGGCATCAACGTCGCCACCGCCGGCGTGAATCACCTTGACGGTCACGTAGCGACCGCGCGCGGCGCCAAAGCTCATCTGCTTCCAGTCGCCACGGTCGGTGAGCACGCGGCCGTCGTTGTCGAAGGCGAACGTACCCATCGACGCGGCGGTGCCCATCTCATAACCGTCGGCAGTGTCGGAGACCAGTATCTCGGCCTCGAAGATATCGCCGTTAGTGCCGCCGTCCTGGCGCGGCAGGAATGTAACGTCGGTGAGATCGTAGTCGCGGCCCAGGTCGACACTCAGATACTGGGGCATACCGGTCCCATGGGCCCAGTCGCTGTGCCAAAGCGTCCGCTCGTCGCCGTCGAGAGCGTTGACGGCGTTGCTGCCCTCGTAGTCGGCCTCACTCGAGAAGTCGGCCACCTTGACGTTCTTGCGGTTCTCGGGCGTGTTGATGAGGATCTTCTCATCGACAGGGCGCATCTTGAGGCCGTCGATTGCCTTCTCGATCTTGGCAGTGGCGTCTGCGACATCCTTCTTGCTATAGCTGCCCTGGCCGCTGTCGAGGAGCTTCCGAGCCGCCTCGACCGCAGTGGTGAGAGCTGCATAGGAATCCTTGGTGTAGACGGACTCGCTGTAGCCCGCGGCCTTGGAAAGCGCTGCCACGAGCGCAGAGGTATCGACACCAGCCTTGACCTCGACCTCATAGGATGCGGTCTTGGAGGGGTCGAGTACCGACGCCACCGTGATCTTTGCCTTGCCGGCCTTGTTGGCACGCAGGTAGTAGCTCACGCTATCGCCAGCCTGAACAGCGGAGACGCTTACCACAGAGGGGTCGGAGCTCTCGACCGTCACATAGGGGTAGCCAGCGCTCTCAGGCGTAGCCTTGGCGTCGACGGGCGTAATGTCGCCTTCAAAGAACTCGGTCTGGTTCTTGCCTAGCTCGACACCCTCGATGGCCTCGACACCCTGCGTGTAGTTGAAGTTGACCTCACGCAGTGTGAGCATCTGGTCACCCGATGCCTCAAGCGGCGTGACCTCGACCTTGGTCGCCTTCTTGCCCTTGTTCTCGGCAGAGAGGCCAAAGGCGTAGCGAGCCCGGAAGGAATCGTACTCCCCGCCCGCGAACTCTTGGGTCGAGCCATCCTCGAACGTCACGACAGCCTTGATCTTCTGCACGGTTCCGTTGCCACCGTTGCGGTTAACGACCTCGACACTATCGAGTTTCGACGGCGTCTTAAATGCGAATGTCATCGTGGTGGGAAGCTTCACGTAACTCGGAAGCTTACCCTCGCTGTCCCAGTTGCCGCTCCAGTCCCATAGGAACTCAAAGCCGTTGTCGCCCTCGTTATTATCGAACAGCGCGTTATAGCTCTTCTGCTGGATAAGTTTCTCGACGTTGGTCCCGTCGTCGGTCGTGAGCTCATCGTTGGTCATCGTGATGTTGAAGGCATCCTGACCGTACTCGGCGACCGTTGGCTGAGGAACATCCGGCATCGTCACCGTGCCGTCGCTCGCAAACTCAAGCGCGTCGCATGCCGGACCGATGAGCCAAGATGTCGAGGGCAGTTCGACCTTGCCGGCGGTCTTGGCCTTGAGCTTGAAACTCGCCACCGCGCCGGTACCGTTGTAGAGCTTGCCATCGCCGCGGTTGGCAAAGGCGAGATTGATAGTCTGCGTTCTGTCCGCGAACTGGACCTTCTCGCGAGACAGGTTCTCCATGCCGGCAGTCGAGCCGTCCTGCGCGATGCTCTCGGACACAAACTCGAACTGGTCGCTCTTGAAGTTGACGAGAGCGCCCAGGGCGTTGACGTTCTTGGCGTCGGCCGCATAGACATCAACGGTGATCTCATCACCAGCCTCGACCTCGGTCTTGCTCGGTATCACCGCGAGCGAACCTGCGACCTTGCCCTTTTGTTTAGTGCCACCGTCAAGACCCGCCATGGTGAACGAGTAATCGTAGACGTCGTAAACGCCGTTATCGTTGAGGTCGGCGAAGTGGTCGCGGATCTGCGAACCGAACGTCGGGGTATCGGGCTCGCGATTCTCGAGGCCCAGGTAGTTCTTCATGTTGGAGTAGTCTCCGTCGGAGATCGTGGCCTTGTTGAGGTTGGAGCCCACGGCGAAGCCATCCGTGCCGTCGGTCTTGTAGATGGCAATCTCGGACGCGGAGAAGAAATTGCCGACCGAGGCGAGCGGTGTCATGCGCACGTAACGGGCGGCCACGGTGCCGTCAAACGCTACCGTCTTACAATCAGCGGAACGTGCCCAATCGACCTCCTGGCTCGTCCAGTGGACGCCATCGAGACTCGTCTCAACACGCATCTTGGTCACAGTGCCGTTGCCGGCGTCATCGCGCGGATAGTACTCGAGCTTATCGAGCTTGTAAGCGCGTCCATAGTCAACGGTAAGCGCCTTGCCCAGATCGTTGCCACCGGAGTGGAAACCGCCGTCGCCCGACTGGAACTCATGGTCGAAGGCGAGCTCGGCCTTATGGCTGCCGTAAAGTGAGCCCTCCCAGGTGATTTGCTCGGCGTCGGGGACGTTCCGCCACGGATCGAGTGCGGAGTTCGCCTCGAGCACATCGCTCCAGGCGGAGTAACCCTCGGCGTTGCGCGAACGAATCTGGTAGGTGTGCTTGCTATTGTAGGCGAGGTCGGTGTGCGTGAACTCGGCCGCATCACCCACGGCAAACACAGTGCCGTCGACCTTAAGGTCGTAGGAGGTAGCACCATCGACCTTTCCCCAGGTGAGCTTGATGCTCGTTGGGGTCGTGACGTCCTCGGGGGCAGCAAGGTTCGTGGGTGCGGAGAGGTTCTCGTTGAGGCGATCGGCTGTGAGCGTTGCGTCGGCGTTCACGAAACCGCCCAGCTCAAGCGTCTGCGCCGCTGCAGCAACATCGGTCTTCGCGAACTTGACGTAGACCTTGGGGTTCGTGGTGATCTTGGTGTTGTTGAAGCTCTCGCCCTGCTCGGCCTCGGTGCCGTCCGCATCGCTGCCGTAGTGGTTGAGGTTGGGGGTCTTGCTGTAGAAGTAGACCGCCTGGCCGGCCTCGGGGGTCGCGGCGTCAAAGGTCTCCTGCGAGTTGACCTCAACCACGTTGAGTGCGGATCCGCCGTTCTTGGCGACGACGCTCGTGGGCTTGGCGGACACATTGGCCACGAAGGTCGTGGTGCGGTTGGAGTCGTAGCCGTTGTAGCCGCCCTGCGAGGCCTCGGCGGTAAAGGTCGCGGTGCCGCCTGCGGCCTTGGAGCTGTAGACGGTGCTCACATGCTCACCGTAGGAGATATTGTCGATCGTGCCGTAGGAATCGTCCTCAGTCGTGTTGTTTTCGATGGAGGAGCCGTCGTCCTCGTACTGCGTAAAGGTGCCGTCGCCCTCGGTGGCGAAGAACTCGACGATACGCTGACTGCGGTCGGTACCCTTGGTGTTGGTGTCGCTCACTGCCTCGGGGTTGTTGTTCTCGGCGTACATCGGCACGATAGCGTTGGCCTTCACAAACAGCGGCAGCTTCCAAAGCGGAGCCTCGTAGTTGTTGAGAACCTGGCCGCCGCGATACTGCTTACCCGAGAAGTAATCGATCCAGATGGTGGGATTCTCGTCGGTGCCGTAGTTGGGGAGGTAGATCCCATTGCGAATGTCGTTGCCGTTCTCATCTGCCTGGGTATCCTGATACACCGGTGCCACTAGGAAGTTCTCACCGAACATATACTGGTACTGCGTCGAAGTGCTTGCGGCGTACTCGGAGTTGTCAGAAAGCAGCATGGCGCGGATCATGGGCAGGCCGGCATCGCCGTTACCCGTGTCGATGTTGGCCGCCGAGGCCGCGCTCGTGTAGATATAGGGCATGAGCTGCGCCTTGAGCTTGAGATAGAAGCGCGAGATGCCTGTGTAGGGATCGCCGTGCGTCATGGGCGATTTACGGTAGGTGCCCCAACCGTCCATGTCGAGCATAGAGGGCGTGAACGTCTTCCACTGGTAGTCACGCGCAGAGATGATGGGGTCGCCGCCAAAGATGCCATCCATGTCGGAGCCGATGTTGGGGTTGCCCGAAAGACTCTGACCGATATACGTGGGGATATGGAAGCGAATGTACTCCCAGTTACCGCCATACTGGTCGCCGGTCCAAATGCCACCAAAGCGCTGCGTGCCGGCCCAACCATCGAGCGTGATGATGTTGGGGCGCTTGTTAGCGCCGGTCGTCACCGTGTCATAAGCTGTCTTGATGCCATTAAGACCAAAGGAGTAGCCAGATCCAACCCAGGCAACGTCGGTCTTAAGGGTAGTGATGCCTCCCGTCTTGACCTCGGCGTCGAAGTCGCGAAGCAGATGCCACGGGGTCTCAGGGTTGCTGTCGGGCTCAAGGTTGGACTGGGTCCACAAGCCCGTGCTCACACCCTTTGAGTTGGCATACTCGGTGAACTTCTTAAGGTTGTCGACGTTGGCACGCACAGCGTTAAGACGGTCGGCCGAGCTCGCTCCGTCGGAGTTGACGCCGCCGGTCTTGTAGTAACCGTTCTGGCCATAGCCGGCGCCGTAGCCGTCGTTCGGCAGGAACCAGCCGAGCGGCATGTCGCTGTCCTCGTAGTCATCGATAACCTGCCGAGCAGAGAACTGGCGGTCGAAATCGGTCGCTTTCATGTTCTCGGTATCAACCGTAGGGCCCTCACCGTTGAGCGTCTCGGCCGCAAGTGTGCCGTCGAGCTTGTAGCCCGTCGACATGCCAGACTCGTACTTAACGTCGCCCTTCTCGCTCGAGGACTTGCTGCCCTTGGTCTCCCACTTCTTTTGACCCGAGGTCGTTGACCAGCCATCACGGTTATAGGCATTAAGATGACCAAGGTAGAACCCGTACTCGGGCAGCAGTACCGGGTTACCGGTCACCTTGTAGTAGTCCTGCAGCATCTCAGTTGCCACGTTCGAAGCTCCCTCGTTGGTCGCCACGAAGTAGTAGGCATCAAACTCATTCTCGCTGTGCAAAGTCGTGACCGTCGATGAGTCCGTGGAACCGAAGTCGTAGGAACCCTCTGCAAACGTGTTTCGGAGCACGCCGTAGCCGTCACTCGTCCAATAAAACGGGTTGGGCGAGGCAACGCCGCCATCGGTCCAGTTGTTCGTGTTGGAGATGGCGATGGTCTGGTTGGTGTGCAGGAAGCGTCCGTTCTGGGTGCCGCCGCCAAAGAAGTTCTCGGACTTCTCCTTGGCGAGCGTCTGGACGGTACCCTTCTTATCAAGGTCGAGGGACGCGGACTCGGAAACCACGACACGGTCGCCTGACTTGATACTCATCTTGCCAGTCGCCTTGTCCAGGATCACGGTCGCCTTTCCGCCGGTGATCTCGATAGTGTCGCCCTTGTCGGCAACCGTCGCACTCGGCTTGCTGTAGGTGTCCGAGGTATCGGGCTGAGCCTGGATCTTAGCCGTGTGGGACTTACTGCGCGGCGTGGCGTACTCGGAAAACTCACCCTTGGGGTCGACGTTATAACGGAAAATACCGTCCTCGAGGAACGTAATACGGCCCTTGATGCCGTCAGCGAAATCGATGTCGACGACATTCGAGGCAGACTGGGACACGGTCGCCGAGTCGACGCCCTTGAGTGGCGTGGCAATCGCCTGCTGGGGATTGGCAAACACGAGCGTCGCTGCAGTGGCAACGAGGACCGCGCTTCCCTTCACCCACCGTTTCGTAAAAATGGAATTCCTGCGCACCTGGTCTCCTTTCTTCCGAGATGCTGAGGTGCCGAGGACGCCCCCCGGCAGCATGGGAAAACGTATCAAACGGGGATGTTCGGTACATTCCGCACAATGGGGCCACCCGTTACCAAGGGGCCAACTGGTAGTAACCAGATAGCCACCTACTAGGTCATATCAATATATGGGAGCACTTGCGCAACCAAGTTCGGAAGTCCACCAGCGGCAGTAAAATGAGCGTCAGCGGCAAGGTGGGCTTAATAAGCCATACCAATTGGTTCTTCAGTCAAATACCAATCTAGCAAAAATGTACTGTTTGTCTGGTATTACACAGACCATACCTTTCCCTCGGGAACTGGGCTTCGCGAAGTTTCCCGAGGGAAAGGCTCAGCCGCCATCCTGCAACCTACCGGGGATTGCCATGACGTACGTTGGCTGATTTGGTTTGGAATGAGATGTTGACGGTGGCTGATGGGCACAACTGTCCCGGGTGCATTTCAAGATGCACCTAAATGTCTGTCTTTATCCTTATAGATTGTCCAGGTAGTCGTCGGCATCATAGGTAAGGCTGTAAGCTTTATTCAGGATGCGCACGAGCTCCTGGGCATCGTGCTCGCCGAGCGCTGAGAGTTGTTTCGAGAGCGATGCCACACTCTCGGCATTTTTTTTCGCCGCGAAATCACGGCCTTCCTCGGTAATGCTCACCAGCACACGCCGACGATCGTTTGGATCAGTCCTGCGCTGAACGTAACCCTTACTCTCGAGTGAATCCAAGATATGCGACATGCGCGCACGGGAGAATTTCAGCTTCTTGGCAATCTCGGAGGGAATGACATCACCGTCAATACCCGATAGATACTGTAAAACCGGTGCCTCGCCCACACTGGCGCCGCCGGCAGCACTCAAGGATCCCTTGGCAAGGGAACGTGAGTACACAATCAGTTTTCGAGCGACGTCATCGTAATCCACTGGGGATATTGTCCTTTGCAACTCTAGAAGGGCCATAAAACCGTCATTTGCCGTACATTAGTTAACATTCGCAACAATTATTTATGATACCCCAACGCGGAAGTCTATTGCTCGTCCTTCTTGCGTCGCATAAGCTCCTCAACGTCGACACCAGCGGCCTCGAGCATGCGCTCGACATTCTTTTTGGCGTTGGTCGTGCCGACCTTAAGCACGATCGAAAGCGGAGTGCCCACCACCAGGCACACGATGCCCACGGGGACACCCCAGCCGGGGCCGCCCTGCATACCCCACATCCCCATCAAAAAGCCAATCGCCACGAGCGAATAGCCCAGGCGCAGCCAAACATTGAGCCGCTGAATAGCATCGGTCTGCATCTTTGCCTCGCGAATCAAGTCGTCGCGCGAAAGGTCGTGTCCATGTTTCTCGTGCATATGGTCCTCCTCGTGCAAAGTGTGCATCATGCGCAAGTGCATCGTTTGTCGAATACGTCATCTTTCAAGAGCAATATAGCGGGTGTCGTGTAGGCGATGGAGGTCGCTGGCCATATTGCCCTTGAAGGGCGGCGCAAAATCAGAAGGCCGTGCGGTTGAGGCCGCACGGCCTTACAGGGGGCCAGGGGATGATGACTAGTAGCTCAGTGCCGGGTCGAAGAAGCCAATGAGAACGCCCACAAATGCGATCACAACGAGGATCAGCATCATAACGATGGGGTTGACCTTCTTCTTGGTCATCATGTACCAGCAGAAGATGATGAAGATCATCGGCAGCAGGTGCGGATAGATGCCATCGAGCGTGTCCTGGAACTTACCGCCACCGGGCAGCACCAGGTTGGGGCTGCAGGTGATGGAGACCCAGGTAGCACCGACTGCACCGATGACCATGGTACCGACCATCACGATGGAATCACGCAGAGCCTTGGCCTTGGGGCCGACGAGGGCCTCGACCGCCTTGCCGCCGAGCTCATAGCCCTGGTTGTAGGCAAAGCGCATGCCAAGGAACATGAGCAGGTTCCACACGACAATATAGAAGATGGCGCCGAGCGGGGAGCCGCCGGTCGAGAGACCGAGGGCAATACCGAGCAGGATCGGGATCAGGGTACCGACGATCAGCGAGTCGCCAAGGCCGGCGAGCGGGCCCATGAGGCCGGCGCGGATGCCGTTGATGGCGTCGTCGTCGATGGCCTCGCCGTTTGCGCGAGCCTCCTCGAGGCCGGCGGTGACGCCGACAATCATGGTGCCGATCTGCGGCTCGGTGTTGAAGAACGCGGAGTAGGTCTGGAGGGCCTGCTTCTGCTCCTCGGGCGTGTCGTAGAGCTCCTCGACAATCGGAAGCATGGCGCACAGGTAACCGAAGGTCTGCATGTGCTCCTGCGAGAAGCAGGTCAGGTTGCCATAGGACCAGTTACGGAACGACTTGGCAAGCGTTTTCTTAGAGAGCATTTTCTTCTCTGCCATTAGATGTCCTCCTCTTCCTCATCATCTGAGCCCGAGGCGATAGCTGCCTTGGGAGCGTTTGCGAGGTCGATCTTGAGCGAAGCGATCTCATAGTTGATCAGGGCGAAGAAGCAGCCGATGCCGGCAGCGGCGATCAGGTTGCAGCCCATAACAGCGGACAGGGTGAAGCCGAAGAAGAACGTCAGGAAGTCCGTGGGCTTAGAGATGACCTGCTTGAGCAGGATGGCGATACCGACGGTAGGCAGCAGCGAGCCGACGGTAAACAGCGTCTTCATCGCGATGCCGTCCATGGGCATGTAGGTCTTCATGAGGTCGACCATGGCGGTGCCGCCCATGGTGATGATGAACGTCGGGAGGAACGAGCAGACGATGTGACCGATCCAAGGCAGAACGTTGTTGACCAGGTAGAGCTTGTGGAGATCGCCCTTCTCGAGCCACTTCCAGCCCATGCCCTGCCACACCAGGTTGATGGTGGCGGTGCCATAGAAGAGCACAGTGCCGAGCGTGCCGACGGCGGCACCGAGGGATGCGGCCATGCCGGCAGCCTCAGCGGAGGCGGGATCGATGCCCGAGTTCTTGATGGCGAGGATCGCCAGCGGGATGCCGATATAGGACACGGCGCGGACGTCGGCGGAGACGGTTCCGCCGGGGGTCACGAGAGCGATGTAGACAACCTGGATGGCAGCGCCGACGAGGATACCCGTCTGCATATCGCCCATGATGATGCCGACGATGAGGCCGGCGACCAGAGGACGACCCAGAGTGTAGTTGCCGATCGTCGTGCCGCCCATGCCAGGCAGTGATGCCAGGCAGGCGAACAGGCCGAACAGCGCGGCTTGGAATGCATTGATTGCCATGCTTTCCCCTTTCTTTATTCCTCAGCCCCTTTCACCAAGGGCTGTAGATACCAAAATGCGGCTGGCACCTAACTAGAAGCCAAACTGACCGCGGAACTTGGGCCACTCACCGATGGACTTCTCCTTGATAAGGGCGAACTCGACCGTGTAACCGGCGTTGGTGAGATCCTCGAGCGCCTGGGCCTCTTCCTGCGTGATCGACTGGTTGTTGCCAAGCTTGGTGGTGCCGGGACGATCGTTGCAGGGACCGACGATGATGCGGTCCATGCCGGGCTTAAAGCCAAAATCGACGAGAAGTTCCTTCATGTCGAGCGGGTTCTTGGTGATCAGGAAGTACTTGGTGTCGGACTTGAGAACCTTCTCGGAGACCTCCTTGAAGTGCTCCTTGGTCCACACGAACGTCTTCTTGCCCGAGGCACTCTTGTAGGCCTCCTTGAGCACGGGGTTGGACGCTGCAGCGTCGTTGACGGCGATAAGACCGTCGCAGGGATACTCGAGGGCCCAACGGGTAACGGTCTGTCCATGGATCATACGGTCATCAATACGGATGAACGAAATCATGCGTTCTCCCTTTCTTTATCACCGGGGGTCTTTCCCCTTAACCCCCGCTCCATCACGAAAATTTGGGCGGATGCGCTGCCTAGATGTCGTCGTCCTCGTCGTCGGCGTCATCGGTCGGGACAACGAGCTCGGACATACCGTTCTTGCCCTCCTGCAGCATCATCTGCTTGAGGGAATCCAGGTCCATGGTGGCAAGCCCCATCATGGCGGTCATAGCCATGGGCAGATTCATACCGCCGAAGGCAATGGTGTGGGCGAGCAAACCCTTCTCGGCCAGCGTGTTCATGGCATTGGTGAGCGGCGATCCGCCCAGGATGTCACCAAGCAGGACAACCTCGTCATCGGCGGTAACGGGAGCGAGCATCGCCTTGACGTTCTCGACATACTCGTCAGCGCCCATGCCGTCTACGAGACGGTCAACCTCGACAAGCATGAGGCGCGTCTTTTGGGACAGAACACCGGTAAGGCGGCGATGCGCATCGTGCGTTCGACCTACGACAAGACGGGAACCCCGTTCGAGGTAGGCGTGCTCATCAGCTGCGACGGTCAGGCAAAGCTGCACGTGCACATCGCCGCCGACAAAACAACCTTCACCGCCACAGCCCAATAAATCCAAAACGTGGGCGCCGTCGTTCAAACGAACGACGGCGCCCACACTCATTTTCTATTCAGCCCTAGTCATCGCACAAAGCCCCTTCGGCAGCACACGGTGCAACCGAGTCACCGTAGGCCGGGGCGGGAGGCGGTCCTTTCTCTCGGAAAACTTCGCGAAGCCCAGTTTCCGAGAGAAAGTGTCCGGCTGCCGCCCCGGCCGACCAGGTCACATTACACCGTGTGCTGCGGCAGGTCCTGCAGGGCGATGACGTCCATGCCCATGTCGTTGGCGCTGCCGTGACCCTGCTGGTCCTCGCGCACCGCCTCGATGGCACTCACATACGTGTTGGCGGCAGACATCGCGGTCACGCAGGTCACACCGCGTCGCACCGCCTCGGTGCGCAGCAGATAGCCGTCGCCGCGCGAGCCCGGACCGTACGGCGTGTTGATGATCACCGCGATCTTGCCATCGGCGATGAGGTCGCCGATGTTGGGGCGCTCGCCGTCGTGCGGGCCGCTAATCTTCTCCACGATCTCGCACGTCACGTTGCCTCCACGCAGCACGCGCGCCGTACCCTCGGTGGAGCAGATGTCAAAGCCCAGGTAACGCAGGATACGCGCGACCGAAAGGATGTGGCGCTTGTCGCGGTCGCACACGCTGATGAATACCTTGCCGGCGCTCGGGTCGGGCAGCCTGTAGTCGATCGCCAGCTGCGTCTTGGCGTATGCCTCGGGATAGCTCTTAGCGATACCCATGACCTCGCCCGTCGACTTCATCTCGGGCCCCAGGATGACGTCGGCGCCCGGGAAACGACCCCAGGGCATAACGGCTTCCTTCATGCAGAACCAGTCCAGCTGACGTTCGTCGCTCGGCAGGGCCAAGCTCGCGATGGAATCGCCTGCCATGATGCGCGCCGCGCATTTGGCCAGCGGCACGCCGGTGGCCTTGGAGATAAACGGCACGGTACGGCTGGCGCGCGGGTTGGCCTCGATCACGTAAACGGTCTCGCCCTTAATGGCGTACTGCACGTTGACCAGACCGCGCACGCCCAGCGCCATCGCGATGCGGCGCGTGGTCTCGCGGAGCTTCGCCTGCAGGCTCTCGCTAAAGCTGAACGGCGGGATGCAGGTCGCGGAGTCGCCGGAGTGAATACCGGCTTCCTCGATATGCTCCAGGATGCCGCCGATGTATACCTCTTCGCCATCGCACAGGGCGTCGACGTCGGACTCGATCGCACCCTCCAGGAAGCGGTCCAGGTACACCGGGTAGTCGGGGCTAATGCGCGCAGCCTCGGCCATGTAATCGCGCAGATGCTCGGCATCGTAGGCGATCATCATGCCGCGGCCGCCCAGCACATAGCTCGGGCGCACCAGCAGCGGATAGCCGATGTGCGCGGCCACGGCCTCGGCCTCCTCAAACGAGGTGGCCTGGCCCGCCGGCGGGTACATGATGCCCAGCTTGTCGAGCAGAGCGGCGAAGCGCTCGCGGTCCTCGGCAAAGTCGATGGCATCGGGCTTGGTGCCCATAATGTTCACGCCGCTCTCCTCGAGCATGCGCGCCAGCTTAAGCGGGGTCTGGCCACCGAGCGTCACCACGACGCCGTCGGGGCGCTCGACATCGATAACGTCCATGACGTCCTCGTAGGTGAGCGGCTCAAAGTACAAGCGGTCCGAGGTGTCGTAGTCAGTCGAAACGGTCTCGGGGTTGCAGTTGACTATGATGGTCTCGAAGCCGCGAGCCGCCAGTGCGTAGCTCGCGTGCACGCAGCAGTAATCGAACTCGATACCTTGGCCAATGCGGTTGGGGCCGGCGCCCAGGATCATCGCCTTGGGCTTGTCCGCCGGCGTGGTCTCGTCGGGAGCCACGCACTTCTTGGCATCCGGGCTCGTGCGGTAGATGTTCTCGTACGTCTTGTAGTGGTACTCCGTGGCGCTCGAAAACTCCGCAGCGCAGGTATCGACCGTCTTCATGCTGGGAACCACGCCCAGACCCTTGCGATAGGCGCGCACAAAGCGCTCGTCCGAGCCGGTCAGCGCGGCAATCTCGGCGTCGCTCGTGCCGTACTGCTTGAGCAGGCGCATCGCGTCGGCGTCGATATCCTCCACACGCAGGCCGCGGATGCTCTCCTGGACCTGCACCATGTCGTTGATACGGTTGAGGTACCACGGATCGATACCGCAGATGGCATGGATGTGGGCGATGTCCCAGCCACGGCGCAGGGCCTCGACCACAAAGAAGATGCGGTGCTCGGTCGGGGTTGCCACGGCCTGAGCGAGCTCATCGTCGCTCAGCTTGTCGGCACCCTCCTTGCCACCGGCGCAGATGCCCTGGTGACCGTCCTCCAGTGAGCGCATGGCCTTGCCGAAGGCCTCCTCAAAGGTGCGGCCGATCGCCATAATCTCGCCCACGGCCTTCATGCGCGTGGTGAGCGTAGGATCAGTGCCTTTAAACTTCTCGAAGGCAAAGCGCGGCACCTTGACGACGCAGTAGTCGATTGTGGGCTCAAAGCAGGCGGGCGTTGCCTTGGTGATGTCGTTGACGATCTCGTCGAGCGTGTAGCCCACGGCCAGGCGAGCGGCGGCCTTGGCGATGGGGAAGCCCGTGGCCTTGGAGGCCAGTGCGGACGAACGGCTCACGCGCGGGTTCATCTCGATGACGATCAGGCGGCCGGTCTGGGGGTTCACGGCAAACTGCACGTTGGAGCCGCCGGTCTCGACGCCGATCTTCCCCAAGATGGCGAGCGAGGCGACACGCATGCGCTGGTACTCAAGGTCGGAGAGCGTCTGCGCCGGCGCCACGGTGATGGAGTCGCCGGTGTGCACGCCCATGGGGTCGAGATTCTCGATGGAGCACACGATGATGCCGTTGCCGGCGTGGTCGCGCATGACCTCCATCTCATACTCTTTCCAACCCTCGATGGACTCCTCGACCAGCACCTCATGGGCAGGCGAGAGCTCAAGGCCCTGGCTCACGATGGAGACGAGCTCCTCGTGGGTATGCGCGATGCCGCCGCCGGCGCCACCGAGGGTAAAGCTCGGGCGCAGTACGCAGGGATATCCCACGCGCTCGGCGATAGCCTCGGCGTCGGCCACGCTGTAGGCATAGCCCGAGCGCGCAACCTCCAGGCCGATCTCGGCCATGGCCTCGTTAAAGAGTTTGCGGTCCTCGCCGCGCTCGATAGCGGCCAGGTCGCAGCCGATCATCTCGACGCCGTACTTGTCGAGCGTGCCGTCCTTTGCCAGCTCGACGGCGGCGTTCAGACCGGTCTGGCCGCCCAGCGTGGGCAGCAGCGCGTCCGGGCGCTCTTTCTTGATTACGCGCTCGATAAACTCGGCGGTGATGGGCTCGACATAGGTGCGGTCGGCAAGACCCGGGTCGGTCATGATGGTCGCCGGATTGGAGTTGACCAGGATGACCTCAAAGCCATCCTCCTTGAGCACCTTGCAGGCCTGTGCGCCGGAGTAGTCGAACTCACAGGCCTGGCCAATGACGATAGGGCCCGAACCAATAACGAGGATGCGCTTGATGTCAGTACGTTTAGGCATGTTAGTTCTCCTCGGTCGCAGCGTTCTCGGACTCGGCGAAATTCCAGCCGGCGAGGCGGTCCTTCGCGGTGTCGATGTCCAGGTAGTTCTCCTCGCCGTCCATGAGTCGCGTAAAGGCGGTAAAGAGATAGTGGGCATCGGTGGGGCCAGGCGAAGCCTCGGGGTGGTACTGGACCGAGAAACACGGGGCGTCGAGCAGCTGGATGCCCTCGGCGGTGCCGTCGTTGAGGTTCACATGTGTCAGGCGAATGCGACCAAAGCGCTCGTTCATCACGACCGGCGCGATGCCGCGACGCACCCAGGCGCGCAGGTCACCGTCGGCCGCATGCTCGGTTTCGCCGCCGGAAAGCTCCGGAATCAGTTTGCCCAGACTGGGGAACAGCAGGCCAAAGCCGTGGTTTTGCGCGGTGATCTCCACGCGACGGCTCACCAGATTCATAACCGGCTGGTTACCGCCACGGTGACCGAATTTAAGCTTTTCCATTTGGGCGCCGCAGGCCAGGCTGATCATCTGGTGACCGAGGCAAATGCCAAAGACCGGCACCTTGCCGATCAGCTGCTGTACCTGCTCATAGGTCTCCACCACGGCATCGGGGTCGCCGGGGCCGTTGGACAAAAAGACGCCATCGGGATTCATGTCGAGCACCTGCTGGGCGGGCGTATCCCACGGCACGACGGTGAGATCGCAGCCGGCACGGACCAGGCCCTCCAGAATACCGCGCTTCACACCGCAGTCGTAGGCGACCACTTTGTGACGGGCAGGAGCGGCAGCCGCAAGCGCAAAGTCATGCGTGGCAGGCAGGTCGGCGGCCACAAACTCGTGAGGCGCGGGGCAACTTACGGTCTTGACCAGGTTCTCGCCTACCAGCGTGGGCGCAGCGGACAAGCGCTCGGCAAGCTCGTCGACGTCGAAGATCTCGGTCGAGATAATGCCCATCTTGGAACCATTGTCGCGCAGATGGCGCACCAGAGCGCGGGTGTCGATACCCTCGATAGCGACGATGCCGTGAGCGCGCAGGTACTCCGGCACGCTGACGGCCGAGCGCCAGTTAGAAGGCGTGGCGCACATATCGCGAACGATCATGCCGCGCATAGCCGGAGCGCTCGCAGGGCGCACGGCGTCGCCGGGGAAGGCCGACTGGACATCGGTCTCGTCGATACCGTAATTGCCGATCTGCGGATAGGTCATGGTTACAATTTGGCCGGCATAACTCGGGTCGGTCATGACCTCAAAGTAGCCCTCGAGCGAGGTGTTGAAGCAGACTTCGCCGGTCGCGGTGCCCTCGGCGCCGCATGCACGTCCATAAAAAATGGTCCCATCCTCAAGATACAGGATACAGGGACCGCAGGTGCCCTTGCTGGTTTTGGCCAGCATACGCTGGCAAAGCTCGCTGGGCGCGAAGGTGCGGGCGGCAGCGCCCGCGGTATGGTTGTTCGCCATAATTCTCCTTCCCGGTCTCACAGGACCGGCTTAAAGGTGTGTAGTTAGGCCTCGCGGTATTGTAACCGCAAGCATGCCTCATGGCGTTAATTTCATCGAAATGTTTACGAAATGATAATTATGACTTTCTATGCATAATGATTATTTAATCCCCGTCCCAGAAAAATTATCCCGCGTGGGCTTGTGGCTCACGCGGGATAATGGCCTCTTACTTTTGCTTGTCCTGTTCCAGCAGATCGGACGGTGAGCGATCGGGCTTGCCGCCGCGGAAAATCTCGCGGCCATGCAGACGATGCTCCAGGTCACGTTCGGCCTTTTCCTCGTCAATCTTGGTCTGGCTCACCACCGGGTCCTCGATCAGCGACGAAACCGAGTTCACCTGTTTTTGAATGCGCTCGGCAATGGTGTCGTCCATGCTTACGATGCGCATCTTCCAGTCGATACTCGTGGCGTTGGATGAGCTCTTGGTCCACACAAACGTCAAAATGGCGCTCTGATGACCCCGCGCGGGAAACATGCCAAAGAAGGAATCGTGCTGAATGTTGCTATCCTCGTCGATATAGGCGTGAACGTTATACACCACGCGGTCGATCTTATCGTTGAGCAGCGCGTTGGTCGCAAGCGCAGCGGCCTGAATCTGCCCGTTGGACAGCAGCTCGAGCTCGTTGGCAGACGATGTGTCCAACACCGTCACCTCGACCGTGCCCGTACGCTCATCAGCTTCATCGACGGTAAAGTCGAGCGGGAACTGCGTAAAGCCGTTGCCCCACTCAAGGCCGCCCTTCAGCGCCGTCGAAACGGTATCCACCGAAACGCTCTCGGACAGGTTGGCGGTGTTCAGGCGTCGCATCACGCCGTAGCCAATCTGCATGCCCACAATCAGCACCAAGATGCCAATGACCACGGCCATGGCAGTCTTCGTAATGGTATGGCTCACCTGCGAGCCCGAAGGGTCGTCCTCGGACAGCGGGTCGATATGTTTTGCCTGGCTCGCGCGGTCCTCGCTGCGCAGCTGCGCTAGCGCCGCTTTGTCACCGCGCTTGGCCGCAGCCTCCTTCTCACGCATGCGCTCGGTGCGCTTTTTGGCAAGCGTGGGATCCAAGACACCGGATGCATCGATTTCGGAGAATAACTCCGTCACTTCTTCCGGAGTCAAAGGGTTCTTGTCAGCCATAAACTTCCTGTCATATCAATCAGTCGAGCTCGTGCGCACGCGCACCTTCGAACTGCATTCGATAGTAACGGGCATAAGTGCCGCCACGGGCGAGAAGCTCCTCGTGCGTGCCACGCTCCACAACGCGACCATGCTCAACGGTCGCGATCTCATCGGCATGCTTAATGGTCGAAAGACGGTGGGCGATGATAATCGTGGTGCGGCCGCGTGCCAGCTCTTCGAGCGACTCCTGCACCGCCTCCTCGCTCTCGTTATCCAAAGCACTCGTCGCCTCATCCAAAATAAGGATCTTGGGGTTCTTGAGAAACACTCGCGCGATGGCAACACGCTGCTTCTGTCCGCCCGAAAGACGGCTGCCGCGCTCGCCCACGACCGTGTCATAACCCTGTGGAAGCGACTCGATAAAGGCATCGATGTTGGCGCGACGGGCGGCCTCGGCGATCTCTCCTGCCGTAGCGCCCGGCTTGCCGTAGGCGATGTTCTCGCCAATCGTGCCGTCAAACAGATAGACATCCTGCTGCACCAGGCCGATGGCGCGACGCAGGCTCTGCTGCGTCACATCGCGCACGTCCTGGCCGTCGATGCTAATGGATCCGGCAGCCACGTCATAAAAGCGCGGCAGCAGCGAACAGGTCGTGGACTTGCCACCGCCCGAAGGGCCAACCAAAGCGATGGTCTGCCCGGGCTTGATGGACAGATTCATATGGTCGATAACGGGACGCTCTTCGGCATCGCCCTCGCCCAGCTCAACGTCCTCGTAGTTAAAGCACACGTCGTGATACTCCACGGCGCCGGCAGTCACCTGCAGATCCGTAGCGCCCGGCTTGTCCTGGATATCCGGCGCGGTCGAGAGCACCTCGTCCATGCGCTTAAAGCCGGCGATGGCCTTCTGATACGTTTCGGCCGAATTGACGAGTGTCTCGAGCGGCGTGCAGAACAGCGAAATATAGAGTGCAAAGGTCGCCATATCGACCGCCTGCAGCTGTCCCTGGGCGACCAGCCAGCCGCCCAGCAGCACCACGATCACATAGAGCACACCCGAGAGCAGGCCATACGTCGCGGTATAGACGCCCATGGCGTGATACATGTTCTCCTTGGACGAAAGATAGCGATTGTTGGAGGCGCGGAACTTGAAGCGTTCGGTCTCCTCATTGGCAAAACTCTTGACCACGCGCATGCCCGCCAGCGAATCCTGCAGCTGCGCATTGATGCCGCTGATCTTTTTGCGGTTGTCGCTAAAGACCTCGCGCATGCGCATGTTCTGCCAAAACATGATGACCGCAAACGCCGCCGTCACCACAGCCATGGCAAGCGCCAGCACCGGGGCGATGGTAAAGAGGATCACAAACGAGCCGATAATCTCGATGCCGCAGATGATGATCCACTCGGGCACGTGATGCGCCGCCTCGCAGATATCGAACAGGTCGTTGACCACGCGGCTCATCATGTCGCCCGAGCTGTTGCGGTCAAAGTACGCAAAGCTAAAGCGCTCATACTGGTCAAACAGGTCCTCGCGCATTTTGGACTCCATACGCGCGCCCATCACGTGACCCCAATAGCTCACAAAATAGCGGCAGGCGCAGCGGACGGCATACATCAGCACCAAGCCCACCGCGATCATGCCGAGCGCCTGCATAATGACAGCCTGACCCTGAGTAAACAGCCCACCGGTCAAATTGCGCAGGATAATGGGGAACGCCAGGTCAATGGCGGCAAGCACCAGAGCACAAACAGTATCAGCAACAAAAAGCCCCATCTGGGGCTCGTAATACGAGAGAAACCTTTTAAACATGCAATCCTCGAAGAGAAATAAATAGCGTGAGAAATCCGGTTGAACCGGTCAGGCTGAAAACAAAGCGTCCCAACAAGCATAACGCCGATGTTCTGGCAGCGTCAGCGAAAACGTCCCTAAGCGAGCAAGGTGCCTTGAAAGAGGAGCGACGCGTACTTCGGTACGCGAGCGACGATTGAAAGGCAGATTGCCGCTTAGGGGCGTTTGCAGCGTCGACTCGTTACGCGGTTTGGTAAAACCGCGTAACCTAGAGCTCTGCCCCGCCTAGTCGGTGAGCGATACTGTCGCAGGCAAGAGCGCCCACGACGGTCTTGGCGTCTTCGATCTTGCCGTCGAGCACGGCGTCGATCAGCTCGTGCAGCGGCACCAGGTCCACGTTGACAAACTCGTCATCGTCGGGGTTGGGCGCATCAAACTCGAGCTTGGTAGCCAAGTAGATGTGGATGATCTCATCGCAAAAACCGCAGGACGTGACAATCGACGTCAAAAAGCGAATGCGACCAGCCCTAAAGCCCGTCTCCTCATGCAGTTCGCGCTTGGCGCAATCGAGCGGGTCCTCACCTGAATCGAGCTTGCCGGCGGGAATCTCGACCGTCACGCGGTCGATGGCGGTGCGGTACTGACGCACCAGTACGATCTTGCCACTCTCGGTCAGCGCCACAACGGCCGCAGCACCCGGATGGCGAACGATATCGCGGGCGCTGCGGCGACCGTTGGGCAGCTCAACCTCAAGACGGTGGACGTCGAGGATCTTGCCCTTCCAGGCGCACTCCTCCGAAAGAATCTTCTCGTGCAGCTCGGCATCGTGCGGGTCATCGTCGCCCAGCACCAGCGCCGGCTCGTCAGCGACCTCGCCACCAGGTTCGCCCTCGGCGTGCCCATACACGCGGCTGTCCTCCTCGACGATCTGCGCATCCACGAGCTCTTCGTTCTTTTCGTCCATCCGTCTCATTCCTCTCGGACTTTAGGCATCCCAGGCGTCGCGGCCGCGCAGCGCGCGCAGGCCGATGTCGTGACGCAGGGTCTTACCCTCAAAATCAATCTTCTCGCAGGCCTCGTAGGCAAGGTTGCGAGCGTTCTCGAACGTGTCGCCCAGAGCGGTCACGGCAAGCACGCGACCACCATTGGTCAAGAGCTGGCCGTTCACCACAGCAGTGCCCGCGTGGTACACGGTCACGTTCTCCATGGCCTCGGCATCGGTGATACCGGCGATGACCTTGCCCCTCTCGTAGCTGCCGGGATAGCCCGCGCTCGTCAGGACAACGGCCACGGCCCACTCGTCGCGCCAGTCGAGCTCAATCTGATCGAGCTCACAGTTGGCGCAGGCCAGCATGACCTCAACCAGGTCGTTCTTAAGGCGCGGCAGCACGACCTGCGTCTCGGGGTCGCCAAAGCGGGCATTGAACTCCAGCACCTTGGGGCCGGCGGGCGTGAGCATAAAGCCGCCGTACAGGCAGCCGCGGTAGTCGATGCCCTCGGCAGCAAGCTCGGCAACGGTCTGCTCCATGACCTTCACCATGGTGGCGTGCTCCTCGTCGGTCACGATGGGCACCGGGCTGTAGACACCCATGCCGCCGGTGTTGGGGCCCTTGTCGCCCTCGAGCGCGCGCTTGTGGTCCTGCGAGGTGGCCATGGGGCGCACGGTCTTGCCGTCGGTAAAGGCCAAAAGCGAGCACTCGGGGCCGGTCAGCATCTCCTCGATGACCACGGTGTTGCCGGCATCGCCAAAGGTGCCGCCAAAGCACTCGCGCACGGCCTCCTCGGCCTGCTCAAGTTCGGTCGCCACGATAACGCCCTTGCCCGCGGCAAGGCCGTCGGCCTTGACGACCAGCGGAGCGCCCTGCTCACGCACATAAGCAAGAGCCGAAGCCTCGTCGGTAAACGAGCCGTAGGCTGCCGTCGGAATGCCCGCGCGCTCCATGAGCTGCTTGGAGAACAGCTTGGAGCCCTCCATCTGGGCGCCCTCGGCACCCGGGCCAAAGCAGGGAATACCCGCCGCGCGCACGGCGTCGGCCACGCCCGCCACGAGCGGAGCCTCGGGGCCAATTACCACGAGTCCGCATCCGTGGCTCTGAGCAAACGCCGCCACGGCCGCGGGATCGCAGTCGTCGAGAACAACGTTCTCGCCGCAGCTCGCGGTGCCGCCGTTACCCGGCGCAATGTAGAGCTTGCCGGCGCGCGGTGATGCTGCGAGCTTTGCTGCCAAAGCATGCTCGCGGCCGCCGCTGCCCAACAACAGGATGTCGATGGTTTGAGTGTCCGCCTTCAAGGGTGCCTCCTCTATGGATGAATGGCCCGCTCCGCGCGAGCCCTTTGCAAGCAAATATACCCCTCGGCCGCCCACTTGGGCTGCAAAGGGGTATATCGCAATAACCAAATGGTCCCGATTACTTCCAGAATCGGTTGATGATCTGCTCGCGACCAGCGCCAACGCCAATGAACGTCACGCGGGTGTGTGCCAGATCCTCGATAAACGCCACATAGTCCTGAGCCTCTTGCGGCAGCTCGTCAAAGCTGCGGCAACCGGTGATATCGCACTTCCAGCCGGGGAGCTCCTCGTAGATGGGCTTGGCGTGCTCAAAGCGCACCTGATGCTCGGGCACGCTCGTGTAGCGCTCGCCATCGACGTCGTAGGCCACGCACACCTTGATGGTGTCGAAGGCCGAAAGCACGTCGAGCTTGGTCACGGCGATGTCGGTGAGGCCGTTGACGCGCGAGGCATAGTTGGCGATAGGGCCGTCAAACCAGCCGCAACGACGACGGCGACCGGTGGTCACGCCGTACTCATAGCCCTCCTCGGTCAGCGTGTGGCCGGCCTCGGACTCATAGGAAAGCTCGGTGGGCATGGGGCCCGAACCGACGCGGGTGATATAGGCCTTCATGACGCCCAGCACGCGGTCGACGTTCTTCATGCCCACACCGGAGCCGGTGATGGCGCCGCCGGCGGTGCAGTTAGAAGACGTCACGTACGGATAGGTGCCGTGGTCGATGTCGAGCAGCGTCGCCTGGGCGCCCTCAAACAGCAGGTTCTTGCCCTCATCGATCATGTTGTTGAGCAGCAGGCTCGTCTCGGTGATGTAGGGACGCAGGCGCTCGGCCATCGGCAGATACTCGTCGCAAATCTGGTCCACGGTGTAGGTGGGCAGGTTGTAGATGAGCTCGAGCTCGGGGTTCACGCGGGCAAGAGCGGTCTCCAGCTTGTCGCGGAACAGCGTCTCGTCCAGCATGTCCTGCATGCGCAGACCAATGCGGGCCATCTTGTCCTGATAGCACGGACCGATGCCGCGCTTGGTGGTACCGATGTTCTTCTTGCCGAGCTTCTGCTCAAAGGCGCCATCCAGATCGATGTGGTACGGCATGATGACATGCGCGTTGCCACTAATCTTGAGGTTCTTGGTGGTGATGCCGTCGGCCTCGAACATGTCGATCTCCTCAAGGACGACCTTGGGGTTGACGACGCAGCCGTTACCGATCACCGACACGTGATCGGAATACATGATGCCGGAGGGCACCTGGTGCAGGCCGTACTTCTTGCCGTTGACGACGATGGTGTGACCGGCGTTGTTGCCGCCCGAATAGCGCACGACGGCATCGAAGTCGCCGGCGACCAGGTCGCAAATCTTACCCTTGCCCTCATCGCCCCACTGGGCACCGACCAAAACGGTTGACGGCATGTTTACTCCTTACATTCATGGACTGTCTACGCGCCACGCCGGCACGCAGAAGCACAAAACATTCCCAGTATACCCGTGCAACGGGCGCCTGTCCTACTCCTCGGCATGTGCCCCATCAAGCTCATAGAACTTGGTGGATGCCGGCAGGAACATCAGGTCGACGTCGCCGATCGGGCCCGAACGGTTCTTGGCCACGACGATACGCGTAACGCCCTCGTCGGGTCGATCGTCGCGCGAGGCTTCGGCCTCGTCGGCGGAGCGGTCCAAGAACATGACGATATCGGCGTCCTGCTCGATGGAGCCCGATTCACGAAGGTCGGAAAGCTGCGGGCGCTTGCCGGTACGGGATTCGACCTGACGCGAGAGCTGTGACAGCGCGATGAGCGGGATCTTGAGCTCCTTGGCCATAATCTTAAGACCACGCGACATCTCCGAAACCTCGACGGTACGGCTCTCGGAGCGGCGTCCCGGTGGAGGACTCACCAGCTGCAGGTAGTCCAAAATGATGATTGCCTTTTCCTTGTTATGGAGCATGCGGCGGCTCTTGGCGCGAATCTCAGTCACTGTGGTGCCGGGCGTATCGTCAATCAGAATATCGAGCTTGGACAAGGTCTGCGTGGCCTCGTTGATATTGGCCCACTGCTCGGGGCTAATGCGGCCCATGCGGAAGTCACTGATCGAGATCATGGCGTAGGCGCAAATCAGACGCTGGGCAATTTCCTTGCCCGACATCTCCAGTGAGAAGAAGCCGACGGTATAACCAGCAGCGGCAGCGTTAAGTGCCAGGTTCAGAGCGAACGACGTCTTACCCACGGCAGGACGGGCGCCGATGATGATGAGCTGGCCTTCGCGAAAACCCATGAGCATGCGGTCGAGCGACGGGAAACCCGTGGGCACGCCCGCAGCCTGGCCGCCGGCCTGGCATACTTCCTCGGCCTCGTTATAGGCCTCGACCATAAACTCGGTCAACGTCTTGTAGCTCGACTTGACCTCGCGCGCCGTGACCTTGAGCAGCTTGCTCTCGGCCAGCTCCACGACCTCCTTGGTGTCGGTAGGGGCGTTATAGGCCAGCGCGTTGATCTCGTTGGTGGCACCGATCAGCTCGCGCAGCATCGAGTCGCGACGGACGATGGCGGCATGGTGCTGCCAGTTGACGAGCGACAGGGTCTGACCCATCAGCTCCAAAATGTAGGCCTCGCCGCCCACGGCATCGAGCTTGTTGATGCTGCGCAGGTAATCGATCAGCGAGATGGAGTCGATGGGAATGCGGCTGTTGTACATATCGACCATCGCGGTATAGATGGTCTTATGAATGGGCCGGTAGAAGTCATCGGGCTGCAGCTCGACCTGGGCCTCTTCGACCACCTCGGGCGATAGCAGCATAGCGGCCAGTACATTGGCCTCTGCATCTTGGTTTTGGGGAAGACCCAACTTTGAGCCGCGGTCCTCGACCGTCAGCCCGGTCTCCCTATCGTCATATGCCATGAGCATCCTCATTCATATCGCTTGCGAGCATCCATAGTATCAGCCACGGTCCCAAAACGCGCCGCGCGCCGCCAATCATCACCGAACCAAACGGATGAACGGTCCTGTATATAGGACTTCGACGCAACGTTCACCATGACACTCACTCAGCGCAAAAAACAAAAGGGCGCCCTGGTTTCCCAGAGCGCCCTTCTTAGAACAAGATTGTTGCGTTGCAGCAAATGCTACTCGGCAGCAGCCTCAGTCTCGACCTCGGCGGTCTCGGCCTCGGCGACCTCAGCGGCCTCCTCGACCTCAGCCTCGGCAGCGAGCTCCTCGGCGGTAACGCCGACGAGAACGACAACCTCGGCCTTGATCTCGCGGTACAGCGAGATGGCAACGGTGTGGGCACCGGCAACCTTGATGGGCTTACCGAGCTCGACGCGCTTGCGGTCGATGTCCATACCGAGCTGAGCCTTGATGGCGTCAGCGATCATAGCGGCGGTAACAGAGCCAAAGAGGATGCCCTCGTCGCCGACCTTGACGTCAACGGTGACCGTCTTGCCCTCGAGGGCAGCCTTGGTCTCGTTGGCGGTAGCCAGACGGACGGCCTCGCGCTTGGCGATGTTGTTGCGACGCTCGTCGAGCTGCTTGAGGTTGCCCTTGGTGGCGGCAACAGCGAGCTTCTTGGGGAACAGGAAGTTCTCAGCGTAACCCTGAGCGACCTCTACGACGTCACCCTCGCCGCCCTTGCCCTTGATCTCATCGAGAAGAATAACCTTCATGATGCGTCTCCCTTCTTAGCCGCGGTCGCGGTTGCCACGAGAGGAAACCACGGGGACGGTGTACGGCAGGAGAGCCATCTCGCGGGCGCGCTTGATGGCGTTGGCGATGTCATGCTGATGCTGCGTGCAAGCGCCAGTGACGCGACGGGGCTTGATCTTGCCACGATCGGTCATGTACTTACGGAGAAGCTGAGTGTCCTTATAGTCGATGAACTCAGTGTTCTCCTTGCAGAACTGGCAGTACTTACGACGCGGCTGACGTGCAGAAAAATCATTAGCCATGTCAAAATACCTTTCATTTGGCAACTTCGGCGAACCGAAGCCGCCTCTCACTCAAAAATAGGTGAACAACCCTTAGAACGGGATGTCCTCATCGTAGACGTCGACCGCGGGCGGCGTAGCCACCGGTGCGGCAGGACGTGCTGCAGGCGCGGGAGCTGCGGGGGCATAACCGCCCTGATCGTAGCCACCCTGGCCACCACGGGAGCTCATAAACTCGATCTCATCGACGATGACCTCAAGCTTGCTCCGGCGCTGGCCGTCGCGCTCCCAAGAGCTGTAGCGCAGCTTGCCCTCGATCGCGACCTTGTTTCCCTTTGCCAGGAAACGGCTCACGGCCTCGGCGCGGGTGCCGAACATAGTGCAGTCGACAAAGTTGGGATAGTCCTCCCACTCGCCAGTCTGCGCGTTACGGCGACGATCGTTGACGGCGACGCCAAAGGACAGAACCTGTGTTCCGCCGGCGGTGGCGCGCAGCTCGGGATCGCGGGTGAGGTTACCGGTGATGTTCACTCGATTGATGCTCATAACTCACTACTTCCTCTTGGGGCACAAGCCCAGTCCAAAACGACAGTCTTACTCCTGGTCGTCGCGACGGACGATCATGTGGCGGACCACAGCGTCGGTGATGCGCAGGATGCGATCAAGCTCGGCGATCTGGGTAGGATCTGCGTGGAAGTTGATGAGGGTGTAGTCACCATCGGTGAGGTCGTTGATCTCGTAGGCGAGCTTGCGCTTGCCCCAGTCGTCAACGGAGTCGACCTTGCCAGCGCCCTCAGCGATCGTGGTATCGATACGCTTCATAACAGCGAGACGAGTCTCGGGGTCGAGCGACGGGTCAACAAAGAACAGCAGTTCATAAGCCTTCATATTGTCACCTCCTCTGGGCAAATGTGGCTTCAGGTCGTGAAGGTGCGCCTGAAGCAGGAAAAGACTTGGTAATAATATCTTTCAACCTCCTAGGCCGCAAGAATATGCAGCTACAACCTCATGACCTCCACATATGCCCATACTCGCACGACGTTTCATGCGTCTTCCAACCAAATGCTGACCAAGTGCTTGGCGGATTTGTGGACAAGATACGACGCCGCGGGGACAAGCTGAGCCAAGCCACAGGTCAACGGGCACAAGGCTGTGGTCGCAAAATGCATACCAGTGGTCCACAGCGCCACCCAAAGATTTTTAAATTCATTGCCAAGTCGCTTATGAATACCCCTTTTGAACAATTGAGTTAATCAACCACGCTGGTCGGAAGCCGTTTTTTGGCACCTCAAACCCCACTGCAACGACAAGCGCGGCCAAGCGTTTTAAAAAATGCCAACTTTTCTGTTTGCACTTTGCGGTTCCTCGTGTATACTGACTTTCGCATTTAACGGAGAGTTGTCCGAGTGGCCGAAGGAGCACGATTGGAAATCGTGTAGGCGTCAAAAGCGTCTCCAGGGTTCAAATCCCTGACTCTCCGCCAGTTAATTCCAAAGCAGGCCTTCGAGCCTGCTTTGTTTTTACCCCACGCGGAGGGGTGGCAGAGTGGTTGAATGCGGCGGTCTCGAAAACCGTTTGGCCTGTATAAGGTCACGAGGGTTCGAATCCCTCCTCCTCCGCCATTTTGGTTGAGAAAGCTCCCGAAAACGGGGGCTTTTTTGTTTAGAGTCCCTTACAAGCAAATACGGCGGAGGAGGAGGGATTCGAACCCGCCAGGGCGCAAAGCGTAAAGAAAACGCGCCAGTGGCGCGTTTTTAGCGCAGCGCGGTCGGCGTAAGCCGACCGGATAAATTTTGAGCGCTGCTCAAAATTTGGACATCCCTCCTATTCAGCCACGCCCCCATCGCGTTCAGCATCGACCCAGATCCCCAAACATGGAACCTACGCCCCCACCCAGTCCCGACCGTTTACCGAGCAATAGGATCACCACGCCCGCCAACCATGTACTATGTACGGGCATTGTCTAAACCCGCAACCAAAAGGACCCCATCTTGCCCGTCGTCGCCGCTATGACCGTTACCTCACACGCCACAGATGCCATGGTCGCCATCCCGTTTTGGCTCGAAATGTTCGCCGTCGTCGCGGCTTCAATCTCGGGCGTGTTGGTCGCGCGCGAGCACAAGCTCGATCTGGTGGGCGCGGTCGCGCTTGCCGTGGTCTGTGGCTTGGGCGGCGGTCTTTTACGCGACATGACGCTGCAGGTGGGCAACGTCTACATCCTCAACCAGCCAATGGCGCTGCCGCTTTCCATTGCCACGGCAGCCATCATCTATATTTTCCCGGCAATCGTCGACAAGCCCGAAAAACTCATTCCCCTGCTCGACATCATCTCGGTCGGCATCTACGCCGCCACTGGAGCAGACAAGGCGCTGGTCTACGGCTTTGCACCGGCGGTGTGCATCATGATGGGCTTTTTCACCGCGGTGGGCGGCGGCATGTTGCGCGACGGCTTTATGGGCGTGGTTCCGGGCATTTTCCAACGTACTAACTTTTATGCCATCGCCGCCATCGCCGGATCGACAAGCTATGTGTGTCTCGTTATGAGCGGCATTATGAGCAATGTCGCCGCGCTGGTCGTATGCGTTGTCGTGACCATGGGTCTGCGCTGGCTCTCGCTGCGCTTTGACATCAAAAGCCCCACCGAAGAAGATATCGCGCGCTTCTTGCACCGTAAAAAGTAAACAGCACGGCACGACCCTTCGAAATGCAACCGAGAGGTTCTTTTAGAGCGCCCACGCGTTGGGTACCCTGTTAGGTGTATGTCGAGCATCTGACGAAGGATTCACTATGCCCTGTAATCAATTCCCGTCGACCCAGCGCCGTAAAGCGTGGGTCCGCATCACGATCCTATTCGCGCTCGTCGCCCTAGCGGTCACCGCACTTCCCACGGCGTCGTTCGCCGGCACAGACACCGCAGGCAACGTACTTGCGACCGACAATGACGCCAATTCGTCCGGCGTCGAAGGTGACCTGTACTGGGCAGGTCAGGCCCTCAACTTGGACGATGCGTCCATCGGCCGCGACATAATTGCAGCAGGCGAGAGCCTCTCCATCCGCGACTGCACGGTGGGCGGCGCCGTCCGCTTGGCGGCGCGCACCATCGACATTGCCAAGACTACGGTTGATGGCAGCGTGACCGTTGCCGGCCAGCATGTCGTGCTCAATTCCGACAGCACCACCAACTGTTTCTATGCGATAGGCGAGACGGTTGCCCTGCGCGGCTCTACCAAGTCGGCAGCGCTTGCGGGCGATACGGTGACTATCGATGGCACCGTCGAGGGCGATGTCGAGGTTTGGGCCGATAAGCTCATCCTGGGCAAGAACGCCCACATCACCGGCACCGTGAACGCGCACGTCTCCGAGGACCCCGAGCGCGCCGCGGGAGCCGAGGTCGGCGCGCTCAAGATCGACCGCACCGAGAGCGAGGATACTTCCACCGTTAACGATGTCATCGGCGGTATCGTCGCCGCGGCACTCTCGGCCTGCTTTGTCGCCCTACTGCTCGAACTCGTCTTTCCGCGCGCAACCGCCAGCGCCGCCGGCATGCTCCACCAGCGCCCCATGCCCCTGTGGGTGAGCGGTCTTCTGGGCACGATTGCTATCGTCCCCGCCGTCCTACTGCTAATTATCTCTATCGCTGGTCTGTCGCTTGCCGGAGCCCTCATGTGCGGTGTTATTGGCATCGCGCTGGTGTCGAGTGCCTTTGCAGGGTGCGCGATCGCGCGCATGGTCGGACACAGCCAGAACCGCTACGCCATGGCGGCCGCCGGCGGCGTGATCGCAGGTGCACTTACGGCAATCCCCCTCGTAGGCGATTTCATCAGCGGCGTGGCCTTTGTCTTCACGCTCGGCTATGTTATCCAGATCATCTGGCGCAACGCTCACCTCAAGTCGCAACAGCCGGCTAATACGCCGGAACTCCCCACCGCCTAGCTGCCAACCACCACAAAGGGGACAGGCACCTTTGTGGTGGTGCAAGCGAACCTGTCCCCCTTGCACCAAAAAGGGCGCCGACCATCGCGGTCGACGCCCTTTCTTATTGGCGGTTATAAGCCCCAGCGCTTATTTGTTGACCTGACCGGCACGGACGGCGGCCTTCTTGCGGTCGGTGGCATTGAGCAGACGCTTGCGCAGGCGAATATTCTTGGGAGTGATCTCCACCAGCTCGTCATCGGCGATGTACTCCAGCGCCTCCTCCAGCGAGAAGGTGCGGGGCGGCACCAGCTGCACGGAAATATCGGAGGTCGAGGAACGCTGGTTGCCCAGGTTCTTGGTACGGGCGATGTTGACGACCATGTCGCCGGCCTTGCTGCGCTCGCCCACGATCATGCCCTCGTAACACTCGGTGCCCGGCTCAACAAACAGCTGGCCGCGCTCCTGCAGCGTGCCCAGGGCATAGGCAACGGCCTTCTCGGTGGTCATGGAGATCATGGCGCCGTTCTGACGGTTACCGATCTCGCCGGCGTAAGGACCATACTCCAGGAAGGTGTGGTAGAACACGCCCTCGCCGTGGGTGACGTTCATGATGCGATTCTTAAGACCCATGATGCCGCGGGTCGGGATCTTAAACTCGAGGTGCGTCACGATGCCCGAGGTATCCATGCTCGTCATGATGCCGCCGGAGGTACCGAAGACCTCAACAACCTTGCCCGAGTACTCGTCAGGGCACTCGACGACGGCCTGCTCGACAGGCTCCATCTTGTTGCCGTTCTCGTCCTTCTTAAACAGGACGCGGGGACGGCCGACCTGGAACTCAAAGCCCTCGCGGCGCATGGACTCCATCAGGACGGACAGGTGCAGAATGCCGCGGCCCGAGACCTCGACGCCGCTCTTATCCTCGAGCTCCTCGATCTTCATGGTCACGTTGTTCTCGGCCTCGTTGAACAGGCGCTCCTTGAGCTGACGGGCACCCACGATGTCGCCGTCGCGACCGACGAGCGGGGAGGTCGAAGCCTCGAAGACGATGGACAGGGTCGGCGGGTCGATCTCGATGGGCTCGAGCTCGACGGGGTTCTCGGGGTCGGTGTAAACATCGCCGATATCGGTGCGGTCAATACCCACGACAGCAGCGATATCGCCGGCGCCGACTTCCTGGCACTCGGTACGGCCCAGGTAGTCGAAGGTAAAGAGCTGCTTGACGGTAGCGGTGGCGCTGGAGCCGTCGTTCTTGACAACCAGGATCTGGTCGCCCTGGTGGATGGTGCCGGAGTACACGCGGCCGATGCCGATACGGCCAACGAAGTTGGAGTGGTCGATGGTCACGCACTGCATGGCCAGCGGGGCGTTCTCGTCAACCTCAGGCGCGGGCATGTCGTCGATAATCATATCGAGCAGCGGATACATGTCCATGTTGCCGTCGTTGGGATCAAGACGGGCAAAGCCATTCATGGCGCTGGCGTAGACCACGTGCTCCATGGCGAACTCAAGCTGGTCGTCGGTGGCGCCCAGGTCGGCCATAAGGTCGAGGCAGTCGTTGTAGGCCTTCTCGGGGTTAGCACCCGGACGGTCGATCTTGTTGATGACGATCATGATCTTGAGGCCGGTGTCGATAGCGTGACGCAGCACGAAGCGGGTCTGGGGCATGGGGCCCTCAAAGGCGTCGACCAGCAGCAGGGCGCCGTCGGCCATACGCAGCACGCGCTCGACCTCGCCACCGAAGTCGGCGTGGCCCGGGGTGTCGATGACGTTGATCTTGACGTCCTTGTACTCGATAGAGATGTTCTTGGCGAGAATCGTGATGCCGCGCTCGCGCTCCTGGTCGTTAGAATCCAGAACGCGGTCCTCGACCTGCTGGTTAGCACGGAAGGCGTCCGTGGCACGCAGGAGTTTGTCGACCATCGTCGTCTTGCCGTGGTCGACGTGGGCGATGATGGCGATGTTCCTCAGATTGTCTACGCGCATGTAGTTCCCCTATCTTCTATCCATATACAAACGGCACGCGTATGCGACCCGCCCAGCGATACAACGCTCAGCGGGAATATTGAGCCTTTTACCGAAAACTCGTCTATTTTAGCGATTTTAGATGAGAGGGGTTTCCTCACCTGCAGGTTCAGGGTCGCTCCACATAAAACCATCGCCGGCGCCCATGCCCTCATACAGCACATATGCCGAAAAACCGCTCTCGAGCGTAGTCTCAAAGAAGCTCACGAGCAGAGCATCGTGATAGCCTCCGTCAATCTCGACGCAGCCGGTATAGCCGATGGCATAGCGGGCGATACGGCCCAGACCCTCGTCCTTAAGACCCATCTTATGCTCGGAGATAAAGTTGGTGGCCGCCTCGAGGCACGCCTCTTCGCCGTCCTCGTCGAGCGCCGCCAGATATCGGTTGGAAGCAGCGTCCTCGATCGCCACAACTACGCCCGGATTCTCGCCGGCGGCAAGGTCGTCCAAGAAGGCGCCAATCAGGTCACACACCATGGCGTCGAGCTCGGCGGAGACGTTACCGGCGTCCTGCATATCCTGTGCCATCTTTAGACCTTCCCATCGAGTCCGGCGTCGTTACAGTTCTTGTGCCTCGGCAGCAATCTTGGCGGCAGCGTCGCGGGCGCGCATCATATCCATCGCGCGCTTGTCGAGTACCTTGATCTGTTTGGTCAGCATTACTGCATCGACCACGCCCCAGATTACCAAGCCTGTTGAAATCGAAAACCCAAGCGCACCAACTGTACCACGAAGGCGCGAGCAGATTGCCGCGACAAGGGCGGAGACGACAACCATCTTGATAAACGAGCCGCGGCGTTCGCGAAGCGTGCGGGCCTGCGTCACATAGGCAATGCGAGCCGCCTCAGAAGCCTCCGAGCGCATCTGGGCCTCGCGGGCGATCGCAGCCGCCTCGGCCGACATACCGCCGGCCATCAGCGAAAACTCCGCATCCTGGCCGCCCCGCATTTAGAAATCATCGGGGGAGAGCGTATGGACGAACTCGTCGAACTTCTCGAACTCCTGCTCGTCGTCGACTTCCTCGGCGTGGGTAGAAACAGTGCCCAGGCGATTCATGATGTCGTCCTCCACAAACATGGGGGCATTGCTGCGCACGGCAAGGGCAATGGCGTCGCTGGGGCGGGCGTCAATCTTTCGTTCGTCACCATCGGCCAGCACGACAATCGTCGCGTAGAACACCGGCGACTCGGCGCGAACGATCTCGATGCGCTCGAGCTTGGCGCCCAGGGCGTCAACGGTATCGAGCAACAGGTCATGGGTAATCGGGCGCTCGGCGCGGCCGCTATCGATGCCACGGCTAATGGCAGCAGCTTCAAACGAACCCGTCTGAATGGAAAGGGAACGCAGTGGCGCGGGCGAGTCCGATTTACTGCTGCGCTCACGAAGCACGATAAGCGATGGCACGGGACCGGCGGCCATGACGATGGTCTCTATGTCGACACGAACCATGAAACACCTCCGGTACGTAGCGGTTAACACGCGGCAGCCCGCCGCATTGAATAGCTATACTACCCAATCTTTCGCACAGAACACAAAACCAAAATGAGATTTATCACAGACAAGAAAAAGCCCCGAGGCAACGCCCCAGGGCTCTTCACAGTTTTGATGGTGGACCTGACAAGATTCGAACTTGTGACCTCCCGGTTATCAGCCGGACGCTCTAACCAACTGAGCTACAGGTCCATCATGGTGGAGGTTAGGGGGATCGAACCCCTGACCTCAGGCTTGCAAAGCCCGCGCTCTCCCAGCTGAGCTAAACCCCCACGGAGACAGTAATAAACACCCCAGCGGCGACTCGGCTCTCGCTGGGGTGTTTATTGCGAAAGAAAGTGGTGGACCTGACAAGATTCGAACTTGTGACCTCCCGGTTATCAGCCGGACGCTCTAACCAACTGAGCTACAGGTCCATCGCGCAAGGGATATATTAGACGAGTCGTTACGCGCGCGTCAACAACTTTTTTGAAAATCTTTGGGAGGGGTTCGCCCCGGCCGCGCGGCGGCATATGAAGTCGCCTGCTCGGACAGTCCTGACTCGCACGGAGAGCACATTAAGTGCTCTCCGGCTCGTGCGGAACTCGCGATCGACTTCATATGCCGCCGCGCGGCCGGGGCGAACGCGGGTCCAAGGTTGTCAAAAAAGCGGTCGGCGCGCAGTGCGCCGACCGCCGATATATGGGGTCTGATAATTTTTTACCAGCTAGGACCTCTTACTCGTCTAGGAGATCTTCTGGCATGTCGTTGCCGTCGCCTAGGTCGACTGGGGCCTCTTCGGGGGCAGAGCCGTTTTCCGTGGCTTCACCTTCGGGCTTCTCTTTGGCGGCCGTCATGCGGGCCACGGCGCATATGCGGTCGTTGTCGTCGACGGTCATCATCTTGACGCCCTGGGTGGCGCGGCCGGTCTGGCTGATCTCGTCGGTCTTGACGCGAATGACCGTCGCGCCCTCCGTCACGATGAACAACTCGTGCTGCGGGCCCACCGTCTTCATGGCCGCGAGGTTGCCCTTACGCTCGGTCATTTGGATGGTGTAGACGCCCTGGCCGCCGCGATTCTGCTCCGGGTAGTCCGCGACCGGCGTGCGCTTGCCGTAGCCGCGCTCGGTGATGACGAACAGATCGCCGTTGCCGTTAGTGACTTCCATGCCCAGAACGCTCACGCCGTCCTTCATACCGATACCGCGAACGCCGCTGGTATCGCGGCCGGTGGCGCGCACCTGCTCCTCGGAGAACATGATCGCCTTGCCCGCGGTGGTGGCCAGGATAATCTTGTCGCCCTCGCGCACGCGGCGCACGTTCAGCAGCGCGTCGTCGTCACGCAGGTTGATAGCGATCAGGCCGTCGCGACGGCTGCGGTCATATGCGCTCATCACGGTCTTCTTGACCATGCCGCTCTTGGTGGCAAACATCAGATACTCGTCGGCAGGGAACTCGCGGCAGCTGATGACGCTCGCGATCTTCTCGCCCTCCTCGAAGGGCAGCAGGTTGACGATCGCGGTACCGCGCGCCTGGCGCGTACCCACCGGCAGCTCGTGCACCTTCAGGCGATAGACCTTGCCCTTGCTCGAGAAGAACAGCACGTACTCGTGCGTGGACGCGATGAACATCTCGTCGATGACATCGTCCTCTTTGAGGTTGACGCCCGAGACGCCCTTGCCGCCGCGCTTCTGGGCGCGGTAGGCGGCCACCGGGATGCGCTTGACATAGCCGGTGTGGGTGATGGTCACGACCATGTCCTCGTCGGCAATGAGGTCCTCGACGTCCAGGTCCTTCTCGACATGGCTTATCTCGGTGCGGCGCTTATCGCCGAACTTCTTGGAGATCTCGCGCATCTCTTCCTTAATGACGCCCAGGATCTTCTCCTCGTGCGCCAGCAGGTCCTCGTAGTAGGCGATGGCGCGGCGCAGGCCGTCCAGCTCTTCCTGAATCTTGTCGCGCTCCAGGCCGGTCAGGCGGCGCAGCTTCATCTCGAGGATGGCCGTGGTCTGCTCGGGCGTAAAGCCAAAGCGCTCGATCAGGCGGCTGCTGGCCTCGGAGTCGGTCTGCGAGGAGCGGATAATGCTGATGACCTCGTCAATATGGTCGAGAGCCATCAGGTAGCCCTCGAGGATATGCGCGCGGGCCTGGGCCTTCTTAAGGTCGAAGCGGGTGCGGCGGGTGACGACGTCGACCTGGTGATCGATGTAGTGCTGCAGCATCTCGCGCAGGCTCAGGCATTTGGGAACGCCGTTGACGAGCGCCAGGTTGTTGGCGCCGAAGGTCGTCTGCAGCGAGGTGTACTTATACAGGTTGTTGAGCACGACCTGCGGAATGACGCCCTTCTTGAGCTCGATGACCAGACGGATGCCCTTCTGGTTGGACTCATCGCGCATGTCCGAGATGCCCTCGATGCGCTTGTCGTTGACGAGCTGGGCGATCTTCTCCTGCAGGGCGCCCTTGTTGACCATGTAGGGAATCTCGGTAAAGACCAGGCGGCTGCGGCCGGTCTTGGTGGATTCCACGTGGGCCTTGGCGCGCACGGTAATGGAGCCGCGGCCGGTCTCGTAGCTCTGCTTAATGCCGGCGCTGCCCATGATGATGGCGCCGGTGGGGAAGTCCGGACCGGGCATGATCTGCATGAGCTCGTCGACAGTAGCGTCGGGATTATCGATCAGGTAGCAGGTTGCCTCGATCGCCTCGGTGAGGTTATGCGGGGCGATATTGGTGGCCATGCCGACGGCGATGCCCTGGCTGCCGTTGACCAGCAGGTTGGGGAAGCGCGCAGGCAGTGCCACGGGCTCGGCGAGTGATTCGTCGTAGTTGGGCTGCCAGTCGACGGTATCCTTCTGCAGGTCACGCAGCAGCTCCATGGCGGGCTTTGCCAGGCGGCTCTCGGTGTAACGCATGGCCGCCGCGCCGTCGCCGTCGATGTTGCCGAAGTTGCCGTGGCCGTCGATGAGCGGCGTGCGCATGGAGAACCACTGCGCCAGGCGAACCATGGCCTCGTAGACCGCGGAGTCACCGTGCGGATGGTACTTACCGATAACTTCGCCGACCGTCCAAGCGGACTTCTTGTGCGGACGGTTGGGGTAGATGCCGCTCTCGTTCATCGCGTACAGGATGCGGCGGTGCACCGGCTTTAAGCCGTCGCGCACGTCCGGCAGGGCGCGCGCCGTGATGACCGACATCGAATACTCGATGAATGACTGCTTCATCTCGCGGCCAAACTCCGAAATCTGGAGCTGGCCGCCGTTTATATCCTCGCCGGCCGAGGCGCCACGGTCGACTTCGCCAAAGCTCTCCTCGAGCTCACCGTCGTCGTCCTCTTCCTCGTCATCATCGGCATCGGGGTTATAGGCGTCAGGATCGCCGTCCTCGCCCTGCTCAGCACGGGCAAGCAGGCGCTTCAGATCGTCGGGCATGCCGGCATCGCCGGCCTCGCCCATACCCTCGTTATTGTTGATATCGTCTGCCACGTTACCTCCTCTTAAGCGTCAAGGAAGCGTGCATCATGTGCATGCTTCTCGATGTACTCGCGGCGATAGCCGACCTCGGAACCCATCAGCTCACGCACGGCGCGGTCCGCCACCACGGCGTCCTCGATCGACACGCGCTGCAGGATGCGGGTCTTGGGGTCCATCGTCGTCGAGGCAAGCTGCTTGGGGTCCATCTCGCCCAGACCCTTGTAGCGCTGGACGGTATAGCCCTTGCGCTTCTTGGTGATCTTGCCGTCCTTGGCCTTGCCGTCCTCGTCGTCCTCGTCGGGGTTCAGGCCCAGGCTCTGAATGGTGTCGCGCAGGATCTCGTCTTCGGGCTGGCGGCCGCTGGGATACACGTAGTGGATCTTGTTGCGCACCTTAATGCCAAAGATAGGCGGGCAGGCAACATAGACGTAGCCGGCATCGATCAGCGGACGCATGTACTTGTAGAAGAACGTCAGCAGCAGGATGCGGATATGCGCACCGTCGACGTCTGCATCGGTCATGATGATGATCTTGTGGTAGCGCGCGTTGGTGATATCGAAGTCGCCGCCGTCGCCGGCACTCGTCGTGACACCGCAGCCGATCGCGGTAATCAGCGACTGGATGGTGTCGCTCGAGAACGCGCGATGGTCACCAACGCGTTCGACGTTCAGAATCTTGCCGCGCAGGGGCAGAATCGCCTGGATGTCTCGGCGACGGCCGTCCTTGGCCGAACCGCCTGCCGAGTCGCCCTCTACGATGAAGAGCTCGGTCAGCTCGGCATCGCGCACTGAGCAGTCAGCGAGCTTACCGGGCAGGGACGCCGTCTCGAGCAGGCTCTTGCGGCGGGTCGCCTCGCGCGCCTTGCGGGCGGCGTTGCGCGCCTTGCAGGCCTGTTGCGCCTTCTTGACGATCTCGCGGGCGGGCTTGGGATGCTCCTCCAAGTAATCGGCGAGGCCGTCGGTCACGATCTTGAGCGTGAGCGCGCGCATATAGGAGCTACCGAGCTTGGCCTTGGTCTGCCCCTCAAACTGCGGATCGGGCAGCTTGACCGAGATAACGGCCGAAAGGCCCTCGCGCACATCGTCGCCGGTCAGGTTGGCGTCTTTTTCCTTGAGCAGGTTCTGTTTGCGCGCGTAGTCGTTGATCACGCGGGTGAGCGCGGTGCGGAAGCCCTCAAGGTGCATGCCGCCCTCGGGAGTGTAGATGTCGTTGGCAAACGACATGACGTTCTCGCCGTAGCCGCTATTCCACTGCAGGGAAACCTCGACCTCGCCCATCTTGGCCACGGGAGCGTCCGGGTCCGATTTGCCCTCGATGTAGATGGGCTCCTTAAAGGCCTCGGGGACGTCCTTGCCCTCGTTGAGGAACTTGACGAAGTCGATGATGCCGCCCTCGTAGCAAAACTCCTCCACGTGGGGAGTCACCTCGCGCTCGTCGGTCAGCACGATCTTGAGGTTCTTATTGAGGAACGCTGTCTCCTGCAGACGGTTGTGCAGCGTATCGAAATCGTAGATGCAGGTCTCGAAGATCTCGTCGTCGGGCCAGAAGGTGACGGTGGTGCCCGTCGAATCCGAGGTGCCCACGACCTCCATCTTCTTGACGGTCTTGCCGCGCGAGAACTCCATCTCGTAGGTGTTGCCATCGCGACGAACCTGAACGACCACGCGCTTGGACAGTGCGTTGACGACGGAGATGCCTACGCCGTGCAGGCCGCCCGAGACCTTATAGGCCGAGTTATCGAACTTACCGCCGGCGTGCAAGATCGTCATGACGACCTCGAGCGTCGGGATCTTTTTAACAGGGTGCTCGTCGACGGGGATGCCGCGCCCGTTGTCGACGACCGTGATGGAGTTGTCGGCGTGGACCGTCACCTGGATCTCGGTGCAGAAACCGGCCATGGCCTCGTCGACGGAGTTGTCAACGATCTCCCACACCAGGTGATGCAGACCGCTGGCGCTCGTCGAGCCGATATACATGCCCGGGCGCTTACGAACGGCCTCGAGACCTTCGAGAATCTTAATCTCGCCGCCATCGTAATCGTTTTCGTTTGCCACACGTCCTCCTTCAGTCAAGAAAATGTGTACAGCCTTACTAGTTTATCGTAAAAAAATACCCTCGGGACCGAGGGTATTTGGCTCTACAAGGCCACCAGATGCGATTTAAGGCTCTTTTTTGCTTTGCACGCCTTGGCCCACTCGGCACTGGCTCTCATGGCATTCTCGAGGGCCTCGCGCAGTTTTTGGTCTTCGATGGGCGCCACCTGGCGCTCGATCTCGGTGCGCTCGGCCTCACTTAGGTCGGCGTGCGGGGCCGGCGGGCGCTCGGTCGTCGCCGGGCGCAGGCGCTCCTTGGCGGCGGGCGGCGTGTGACCGGGCGCGGTGGTTTTGAACACCAGGCCGTCCACATGCGCACCGGCGCGCTCCATGCGCGCGCGGATGATCTCGCGCAACAACGTCATTTCCTGCGTCCACGAGGGCGAGTCGAGATACACCAGCAGCTCATTGGACTCGGGCAGGTAGCGCAGTCCCGTCACATGCCGCCCCTCGCGCGTGCCCGAGCACACCGCGTTCCATGCGCGATAGACCGTGCGCGACTCCTCGGCGGCCTCCATCTGCGCACGGCGCTCGGGGGTCGCAGCCGCCAGGATGCGCTGGCGCTCTGCGTTCAAAAACCCGCTGAAGGCGACTGTCTCGCTCTCGCGCTCGTAATTAGCACGTCTCACCCATGCTCACCACCTTGGCTCGATCAAGCAGGTCATCGGTAAAGTACCCCAGGTTGGTCGTAGTTATGACCGTCTGGATATCATCGCCAATCAGCCGCAGGAAAGCGCCGCGACGCTCGCCGTCGAGCTCGCTCATCACGTCGTCCAAAAGCAGCAGTGGGGCGGTGCCCAGGACATCGCGAGCCACGGCAACCTCGGCCACCTTCCAGGACAGCACCAGCGTGCGCTGCTGTCCTTGGCTGGCAAATGAACGGGCGGAGCGACCCGCCACGGTAAACTCAATCTCGTCGCGATGCGGTCCCACCAACGTCACGCCGCGGCGAATTTCCTCGTCGGCATGCTCGTCAAGGGCGGCCAGCATGCGCTCGTACGCCCAACCCTTCAGCTCTTCGCGATCCTCGACCTGGGGCAAAGCCCCCAGCGTGGACGCATAGGTCACGTTGGCGGCCTCACCTGACGCTACTTGCCCGTAGGCAGTGTGCACATGGCCCGCCAGCCGGTCGAGCAGAGCCAACCGGTGCACGAGCAGGGCCGAGCCCGCGCGGGCAATCGAATCGTTCCACGCGCCGAGCATCTCGCGGCAGCACCAGGTCTCCTTGAGCAAGGCGTTACGCTGGGTCACGCAGCGCCCATAGGTGCTCGCAAGATCGGCATAGCGTGCGCTCAGCTGCATGCCAAAGTCATCGAGGGCGGCGCGGCGCACACTGGCGCCACGCTTAACCATGTCCAGATGGTCGGGGCAAAACAGCACGCTCGGAAGAACCCCGCGCACACCGGCGGCAGAGCATCTCTTGCCGTTGCGGCTAAACGAGCGTTTACCGTCCTCCGCGCTCAATCCCATATCAAGCACGCGGCCGTCGCCCTCGAGCCTCAGCTCGATCTTGCACGAGCCCACGCCGTCATGGACGAGCTCGGCTGCGGTCGAATGCCTAAACGAGGCGCCGCTCGTCAGCAGCTGCAGCGCCTCTATGAGATTGGTCTTTCCCGCCGCGTTGGGTCCCGCAAGTATCGTCACGCCCTCGTCCAGGGCAAGGCGATAGCTATCGAAGCTGCGGTAGTGCGCGACGGAAAGATCGCGGGCGAACATGGTCATGGCGCAGCGCTAGATGCGGACCGGCATGACCAGGTACAGGTAGTTGATCTTGTCGTAGGACTTAAAGATGCCCGCCTGCGAGTAGCTCTTGAGCTCCAGCGTGATCTCCTTCTCCTTGGACAGGGCATTGAGGCAGCCGAAGATGTAGTGGTAGTTGAAGGCGATGGTACCCGACTCGCCCTCAGCCTCGACATCGATCGTCTCCTGCGCAAGGTCCTGGTCATTGGAAATGGAGGACAGGCCCATCTGCCCGTTCTCGACATCGATCTCGAACTTGACGGCGGGGTTGGCGCTCGCGATAACGGCCACGCGCTTGAGGGCGGCGTTAAAGGCGGCGACATCGATCTTGACGTTCGTCACGCACGAATCGGGGATGAGCTGCTTGTAGTTGGGGTACACGCCCTCGATGCGACGCGACACGTAGGTGGTGTTGCCGGCCTCGAAGACGACCTGGGTGTCGGTAGCCCCGATCATGATGGTCGCCTGGCTGGCCATGATGTTCAGCGCGTCGTTAAAGGCGTCAGCCGGAACGTTGAGCTCAAAGGAGCCCTCGAGGGTCGAGGTCTCGACCTGCGTATCGCACACGGCCAAGCGGAAGGAATCGGTCGCCACCAGGCGTACGGTGTTGTTCTCGACCTTCATGTGCACGCCGCCCAGGATGGGGCGAGCCTTGTCGGTCGAGGTGACGCGCCACACGCGGCCGACCATTTCGGACAAGACATCGGTCGGCAGCTCCACGGCACTCTCGATGGCATAGGCCGGAAACTCGGGGAAGTCATTGGCATCGAGCGTGTTCAGCCTAAAAGAGCTCTTCTCGCAACCAATCAGCACCTGGCGCTCGGACAGCTCAAAGGTGACCGGGGCATCGGGGAGGGTCTTGGTGATATTGGAGAGCATCTTACAGGGGATAACCATCTCGCCCTCTTCTTCGACATGCGCCGCGATGCGATGACGGATCGAGATGGTGTAGTTAGAGGTCTGGAATTCCAAGATGCCGTCTTGGGCCTTAACGAGCACGCCCGACAGGATGGGGAGGGTGGATGCCGAAGCGACACCCTTCATAACGACGCCGATGGCTTGTGTAAGCGAGCTCTGGCTGACGGTGAACTTCATCTTTTAATACCTTTCTATAGATATAAATATCTTAATAATAGTAATAGCACTGACGAAACTGTTGATTACTCCCAAAGACGCAGGTCGGACCCAGAAAGAGAATCGACAGCAACCTGTGTGCAACAGGGGTGGTTTTCCACGTTCAAAACCTGCGCAAAACTTTTCATCACCGCGGGTTGGGTTTTAGACACCTTATGCCCGTGGTTTCGACAAGTTTTCAACAGCTGTGTCCATTTACCTACGAGCGCAGTGTAATTTTATCGCGCAGCGACTTGAGGTCTTCGGTAACAGTCCGGTCTTCCTGGATCATCTTCTGGACCTTTTTGTAACTCGTGCTGACGGTCGAGTGGTTGCGGTTGCCAAATTCGGCGCCCACCGCCGTGGTCGTCATCTCGCACATCTCGATGGCCAGGTAGATAGCGATATGGCGTGCTTTGGCGATATTGGCGTTGCGACGCGGGCCGATGAGCTCCTCGTGCGTCACGCCGTACTGCTCTTCGATGACGGACTGAACCGTCTGGACGTTGATCTTTTTGGCCGATGTGTCAAAGTACTGGCTGGCGATGGCGTCGATATCGTCAAAGGTGAGCTCCCCGCCCTCGCGCTCGCGGTCGCCCGCCTCGCCGGCGCAGCGCTCGCAGAAGCTCTCGAGTTCGCGGATGTTGGTGCCCGAGACCTCGGCCATGTGTTTAAAGTGCTCGTCGGTCAGGTGCCCGCCGTCGCCCCCATAGGCCGCCAGCAGCGAGTCGTCGCCTGCCTCGGGAGCGGCGACGATGGTGTTCTCGTAATAGCGCTGCAAGATCTTGTATTTCATCTCGTAGCTGGGCTCTGCGACCAAGCAGAGCATGCCGGCGTTGAAGCGGCTGGTCAGACGCTCGTCCATGCTCAGGTCCTTGGGGGCGCGGTCTGCCGCGATGACGACCTTCTTGTTGTTGCGGATGAACTCGTCCATGAGCTGGAAAAAGTAGTCCACGCTCGCGCGCTTGCCGATGATGTTTTGGATGTCATCGATGATGAGCACGTCCACGCCGTGGTATGCCTGCATGATAGGGGCGTTGCTCTTCTTTTGGCGGTCGAACTCGGTCATCAGGTCGTCCAGATATGCCTGGGAGTTGGCATACTTGACCTTGATCTCGGGCGACTTCTCGGCGAGCTCGTTTTTGATGGCAAGCAGCAGGTGCGTCTTGCCCAGGCCCGATTTGCCGTAGATGAACAGTGATGTGCACGTGCCACGCTCGTCCGCGAGGGCGGCAAACTTGAGTGCCGAGCGATAGGCATGGCTGTTCTCGGGGCCGTAGACAAAGTTCTCAAAGGTAAATTTTGAGTTCGCGGCGAGCGGGGCTCCATCCGCATTCTGCTCGGCCGGTACGGTCGGTGCCGGCATGGGTGAAGCGGGGGTCGCAGCTTGCGTGGACTTAGTCGGCGCTCCGCCCTTCATCTGGTTCATCATGCGACGAAAATCATCGGCCGAGAGCGTGTTCTTGATTGCAATGCCCGAATCCGCGCCCGCCGCTGCGTCGTGAGCGATAGGCATGTGCGTGACGGGTGCGTTCGTTGACGTCGCCGCCGCGGTCGGCAACGGTGCCATGGTTTCACGGGAAACATCGCCGTGCTGGTGCTCGATTGTCGGCACGTCGCCTGCGGAGGCCGGCACCGCCGGGGAGGCAGCGGGAGCCGCGGTGGGCGCCGTCGCAGCAGCGGATTCCGCCACGGCTCCTTGCGGTGCCACGATGTCGAGCGCAATCGGTGCAAAGGCGATTTCTTCCAGATAGGCCTCAATAGTCGGCTGATGCTTTTTGAGCTGCGCGATGGCAAAGCGCGAGGGGGCCTCGATCGTGAGCGTATCTTCGGTCAGGCTTATGGCGCGCGATTGCCCCAGCATGTTGATGAGGCGTGCATCTTGGCCGTCGCGCTGGCAAAAGGCGATGGCATCCCCCAGGATGATGCTTGCTTCCTCGTCCACTGTCTCTCCCGTTCTTTAGCTCTGAGCTCGCACGCGAGCGGCGCCGAGTTCGGTCAGATGGTATTTCTGGCCATGCTTGATGACCAAGCCGGCCTGCGCCAAGTCATTGAGCGTGCGTGACCAAGTGGGGGCCGAGTTTCCAAACGCCCTCGCCAGATCGGTAGCACCGCACGCTTGATTTTGCGCCAGATAGCCCAGCGCGGCGTTGCCGCGATCGCTTACGAACACGTCCGGTTGTGGCTGCGCATACTGATTTGCTGCATTAGGATACATCATTTGAGCTGCTGGTTGTTGAGAACTCTGCATCGGCGGCATTTGCTGTTGAAAACTTTGAGGCCACTGTTGGTAAGGCTGCGGAGTCATCTGCTGGGCCCAGGGGTTGTACTGCTGCTGCGGCATCTGCTGGTACGGCTGCTGATATCCCTGCTGGTACTGCTGCGGGAACTGCTGGCCATACCCCAGTGGCGGCATCTGCTGATATGGATATCCCTGTTGGTACGGCTGATAGCCCATTTGCTGGCCACCCGGTGCCCCCGTCGCCTGCTGCATTGCTGCTGCATCCTGATCCGCCAGCGGCATGGCCTCTGGCGCGTTTGGCGGCATCGACATCGATGCCGCCTGGGGCTCTTGTGTAGGAAGCATTCCGGGCTGCTGCATCTGTCCCACGGGGGGCTGCATCTGTTGCGTTGCCATGGGCTGCTGCGCAAAAGCTCCCGGCAGGGGATATGTGGGCTGCTCCGTCTCGGGCCGCACGGCAGCACCGCGTCCGCCGGCACGCTCTATTTCCTGCACGCGTTTAGGGTCCAGGCTTACCGTAACCACGGTGCCGTTGCCCATGTTGTCCTCGATGGACACGGCCCCGCCGGCGTTTTCCAAATACTCCTGCACCATGGGAAACCCTGCTCCGGTTCCACGGATATAGCGCTTCATCTTGCTGTTTGCGCTGGTGACGCCAAAGTCGAAAGCGCGTTCCTTGTCGTCGATGCCGGGTCCTTGATCAGCAAAGCGGATGGTGTCTCCGCCGTCCAGAATCGAGATGATGGGCTCGGCAAAGTGCGCGTGGATAAAGTTTTCGACAATCTCGCGGATGACCATGAGCGAGATGCGGCCACCTTGTTCTTTCATGCACTGGTAGACGGTGTTGGTCGTCTCTTCCAAATACGTGCGGACATCTTGCGGCTCAATGACGATCACACGCGGTGTCGACAGCATGTCGTCATAGACGGCGATACGTGCGGCGTACGTGGCTTTTGGCGTCTGCGTGGTCGTCTGCTCGCCTTCGTCACGCTCTTCGCGCACGCCGGTGATGTGCTCGTTGTCGGGTGCCGGGTCTCCGGAATCGACCATGGTGTAAAAGTCGTCAGACATGCCGCTCGCAATCTTTCAAAAGGTTTCGAACAAATAGTAGCTCACCGTGCAATGTTTCTCATCTTTTGACAACTTTTCAAAACCTGTTGAAAACTTTGGAAAACGGACGAAAAGTTCTCAACATTGCCAACATGACCTGTTGAAAACTCGATGAAATATCGTGAAAAGTTGCCATGCACCGCTAAATCGAGCTCGGCTTATGGGGGAACCGTGTGAACTGCGCAACCTTTTACCTTTGATTTCTTGACATTTGAACATTGATTTCCCTACAATCTTCAAGCTCACGTGTCTATATCTGCGTCCGCGCCCCCGCGGACACTCGAAATGCAGCAGGAGGAACTTAAGATGAAGCGTACGTATCAGCCTAATAAGCGTAAGCGTGCCAAGACCCATGGCTTCCGTGCCCGTATGGCCACTAAGGGTGGTCGTGCCGTGCTCGCCCGTCGTCGCGCCAAGGGCCGCAAGCGTCTCACTGTCTAGCAGCGATACACACATCTCGCATGAAGACTATTAAGTCTCGGCAAGATTTCGAGCATGTGTTCAGTCAGGGGCGTCGTTTTAATCACCCTCTGATTCGAATGACCATATGTGAATCGGTTGGCGAAGGCGACTCCGGAAGGGTCGCCTTCGTTGGTGCTAAACGGCTCGGTTGTGCTGTCGTGCGCAACCGTTCTAAGCGTGTGATGCGCGAGGCCGCCCGCAGCTGCGGATTTCCCGTTGCGGGTTATGACATCATCTTGTTCGCAACTCCCAAGACGAGGGTTTCCTCGCCGCAGGAGATGGACAATGCATTGCGTTCGCTTATGAAACGCGCCGGCGTTGCCGGGGAGGAGCGATGAGCAATCACGTTTTGCGACGTGTTGCCATCGCTCCTATTCGCATATATCAACAGGTTATTTCGCCCTTATTGCCTGACGCCTGCATTTATTACCCAACGTGCTCGCAATACGCCGTCCAGGCGATTGAGAAGTACGGTGTTTTGAGAGGCTGCTGGCTTGCCGTGAGGCGCATCGCTCGCTGCAATCCCCTGCACGTCGGCGGTTATGACCCTGTGCCCTAGCGGGCACTCGCTATCGGAGGAAAACTTACATGTGGGATTGGATCGTTAACATCCTTTTCGAGCTGCTCAAGCTCATCCAGACCTTTGCGGTCGACTGGGGCCTGTCCATCATCATCCTGGTGGTCATCATCCGTCTGCTGCTGACGCCGCTTATGCTCAAGTCGACCAAGTCGACGGCTCGCATGCAGGTGCTGCAGCCTAAGATGCTCGAGATCCAGGAGCGCTATGCCGACGATCCCCAGCGTCAGGCCGAGGAGATGCAGAAGTTCTACAGCGAGAACAAGTTCAACCCCATGGCTGGTTGTCTGCCGCTGTTGATCCAGATGCCTGTCCTGTTCGCCCTGCTTACGCTGCTGCGTAACCTGCCGCACTACTTTAACGACGGCACGTTCTCGTTCTTTAATATTCTGCCCGACCTGACCACCACGCCGAGTGCCTCCTTTGCCGATGGCTTTATGGTCGCGCTGCCTGCGCTGGTCTGCCTGATCCTGTTCGCTGTCCTGACCCTGATTCCGCAGCTCTATATGTCGCGCAACCAGACCGGCCAGCAGGCTCAGAGCATGCGTATGATGGCCGTTGTCATGACGGTCATGATGCTTTGGATGGGCTGGAGCCTTCCCGTTGGTGTTCTGCTGTACTACGACGTCTCGTCTGCTTGGCAGGTTATCCAGCAGATTTTTGTGACGCAGAAGGTCATCGACAAGGCGAAGGCCGATGAGGAGGAGCGTCTTAAGAACGCGCCGCTGCAGGTTGAGGTCACTCGTCGCGAGAAGAAGCCGCGCCCGCACAAGAAGAAGTAGCGGGATATCAATCTTATTTAGGTACCTAACTTTTGGAGTACGTTATGTCTGAAGAGATCATCGAGGATATGCTTGAGGAGGTTGCCCCGCAGGTCGCGGGCGATTATCCCGAGATTGCACAGCGCTACAAGGCCGGTGAAGAGCTGACCGACGAGGAGCTCGACACCATTGCCGATGTCGCGATTTCCATCCTGCGTTCCATCCTTTCGCACTTCGATGCTGCCAACTCTCCTATCGATGAGTATGAGGGCGACGAGGGCGAGCTGATTTTGGATGTAACGGCTCCCGACCTTGCTGTTCTCATTGGCCGTCATGGTCGCACTCTTGATGCCCTTCAGGTTATGTTCTCTTTGCTGGTGAGCCGCAAGCTCGGCTTTAGGTATCCGGTTGTAGTGGACGTTGAGGGATACAAGAGCCGCCGTCAGGACAAGGTTGCCTCCATGGCTCAGTCTGCTGCCGAGCGTGCCATCCGCACTCATAAGAGTGTTTCGCTTCCGCCCATGAATGCCTACGAGCGCCGACTGGTTCACATTGCACTTCGTGGCAATGATGCCGTCGATACTCATTCTGAGGGTTCTGACCCCGATCGCCATGTGGTGATTGTTGCTCGATAATCTACTCGAGCTTATGCTAAGGGGACGTGGTTTCCACGTCCCCTTTTTTTGTCAAAAGTTCTCGATACACTGATTTTTGTCAGAAAGGAGCTTTCGTTGTTAGTACTTACTGATCAGCAAGCTAACGAGATGTTGACTCGTCTAACTTCCTATTGCAAAGAGTATTCCTTGAGCGTATCTGATGTTGAGATGAGGAATTGTATTCAGCATTTGGATTTGGTTCTGGAAACAAATAAGACAACTAATCTCACCCGTATTCTTAACGTTGAAGATGCTGCGGTACTTCATATCCTCGACTCACTTGTTTTGCTCCCCTATATCAATAAGGCTCCTGAGGGAGCTTTGCTCGATATGGGGACAGGTGCGGGCTTCCCTGGTATTCCGTTAACCATAACCACGCATCGTAAAGCTACTTATATTGACTCTGTTGGTAAGAAGGTTGATGCCGTCAATTCTTTTGTTCATGCTCTTGGGTTGAAACATGCTCATGCGGTCCCTGATCGTCTTGAAGGATATGCTCGAAGCCATAAGAAGCAGTTCTCTGTCGTAACTGCCCGCGCACTGGCTCCTCTACCGATTCTTGTTGAGTATGCAGCTCCGTTCCTCAAGGATGGAGGGCTATTTGTTATCACCAAGGGCAATCCTTCGGATGAGGAGCTTGCTTCTGGCATGTCAGCAGCTAAGATTTGTGGCTTCACTTTGCTTCTGAATGACGCAATCGATTTGCCTGAGGGCTTGGGCCACAGGGAGTTCATTGTTCTTAAGAAGAGTCATCCAGCATCTGTTTCATTGCCTCGTGCAAATGGCATGGCAAAGAAGAATCCGCTTGCCTAGATGTTTCACGTGAAACATAATGGATACTAACAACTTGCAGTGTTTCACGTGAAACATGGCAGTTGATATCGAATCGGAATGTTTCACGTGAAACATCCTCCGTTTGACAGCTTTAATACACACCAGGAGGGACCGTGGGATTTCGCGACGTTAAGCGTTCTAAGAACGCAAAAGACACGCGTATCATTGCAATCATCAATCAAAAAGGCGGCGTCGGTAAGTCAACAACGGCAGTAAACCTTGCAGCAGCACTGGGTGAGCAGGGTCGTAAGACACTGATTGTCGATTTTGATCCGCAGGGAAACAGTACCAGTGGATTTGGAATTGAAAAAGAAGACCTTGATCACTGCATCTATGATGCATTGTTGAATGATGTGCCGGCAGAATCGCTTGTTCTTGATACAAATTGCAAAAAGGTATTCGTAATTCCAGCTACGATTCAGCTTGCAGGTGCTGAAATTGAGCTCGTAAGCGCAATTGCTCGTGAAACCCGCCTCAAAGACTTGCTTGAGCCGATTCAGGACGAGTTCGATTTTATTTTCATTGACTGTCCTCCTTCGCTCGGCCTGCTTACAATCAATGCCTTGACCGCAGCAGATAGCGTTTTGATTCCAATCCAGTGTGAGTATTACGCACTCGAGGGCGTTACGAAGCTGCTTGAGTCAATGAAGATGGTCAAATCACGTCTGAACAAGGGCTTAGACACCTATGGCGTGCTTATGACCATGTATGACTCACGTACTTCTTTGTCGAATCAGGTTGTTGAGGAAGTTCAATCGTACTTTGGTGATAAGGCGTTTAAGACGCTGATTCCCCGTACTGTTAAAATCTCTGAAGCTCCGTCTTTTGGAGAACCGGTAATTACCTATGCACCTCAAAATAAGGGTGCAAAAGCGTATATGAACCTTGCAAAAGAGGTGATCAAGCGTGCCTAGTGCAAAGAAACGCGGTGGATTGGGACGCGGACTCAATGCTTTGGTCTCAGAGGCTGAGTATGAGACCGGTGGTTCTGCTGCATCTGCTTCAAATACAGCATCTGAAACAAAACTACCGGTTGAGGATATCGTTCCCAACCCTAATCAACCGCGAATTCACTTTAATGAAACTGAACTTCGCGAGTTGAGCGAGTCAATCCAAGAACATGGCGTTTTGCAGCCGCTTTTGGTTCGCAAGCATGGAAACGGCTATGAGATCATCGCTGGTGAGCGTCGTTACCAGGCGTCAAAGCTTGCTGGTCTTGAGGAGCTGCCTGTCATCATTAAAGATGTTAATGATGAAGAGATGCTGGCTCTTGCTCTTATCGAAAACCTTCAGCGTTCTGATCTGAATCCCGTCGAAGAGGCTAAGGGCTATCGCCAGCTCATTGATGCCAGCGGTATGACCCAGGAGGCATTGTCGAAGGCAGTAAGCAAATCACGCTCTGCAATTACAAATTCGCTGCGCCTTCTCGATCTCCCCGAAGTAGTTCAGCAGATGATTTTTGAGGGTAAACTTACTGCTGGTCACGCACGTGCGATTCTTGCAGTTCCCTATGAGGATGCTCGAATTCGACTTGCAGAGAAGGTTGTTGCGGAGGGCCTTTCCGTAAGAGCGACAGAAAATCTTGCTCCATTGTTTTCTGCCGGAGAGACACCTAAGACGCCGCGGCCTGCAACGCCTCAGTCTTTTAAAAAGGCTGCGCGTGTACTTCGTCAGGTATTTAATACCAATGTGCGCGTGAAAAGCTCGCGTGGAAAGAATAAGATTGAGATTGAGTTTAAAGACGAGGAAGAGCTCTCTCATATTCTTGGTGAAATGATTCAGTTTGATCAAGGAGGCCAAGATGAGGAATAAGATTTTAACTGCGATTGCATTGGTGACGACTGTCGCGGCCGGTGCCTTTGCTGGCTATAAGATCGCGACAGACGATGAACTTCGAGGTCGTTTGCTTCGTGGTGCGCAAGATATTGTCGATTCTTCCAAGAAGAAAATGGATGTTATGACAGAAGATGTTGCCATGCGCACTGCTCAGGTAACAAAAAATCCTAAGATTAATCAAGGTTGGGTTAGCAACCAATGGGAAAATGTAGGCTATTAGGTACCTAACAATTACCCTGCATATTTTGAGCGGCCCTTGTCTGATTCATGAGACAAGGGCCGCTTATTTTGTCCGTAAACAATGGGGAAGCTAGCAGCGGTCCAAAATTGAGGTCAATAAATGAAACGGCCCCTGTTGCATATCCTGCAACAGGGGCCGTCCGATGTTTCACATGAAACGTTTTGGAGTGCGACTCCCCTATGCGTTCTTCTGAACTTTGAAGCGCTGTTTCAGCTGTCCGCAAGCGGCGTCAATATCGTTACCACGGGAGTTACGAATCGTGGTCTCGATGCCACGGGACTCAAGACGACGCTGAAGATCCTCAACCTTATGAATCGGCGACGGCTTGAGCGGACTGCCCTCGATGTCGTTAAGTTGAATCAGGTTAACGTGGCACAGCGTTCCCTCGCAGAAGTCGCAGAGTGCCTGCATCTCGGGATTCGTATCGTTGACGCCTTCGATCATGGCATACTCATAGGTCGGGCGGCGGCCAGTCTTCTCGGTGTAGAGCTGAAGCGCTTCGTGAAGGCGAAGCAGCGTGTATTTCTTAACACCGGGCATGAGCTTATTGCGCGTCGACTGGATGGCGGAATGCAGGGAAACGGCAAGCGTGAACTGCTCGGGGATATCGGCAAATTTGCGAATACCGGGAATAACGCCGCTGGTAGAGACGGTGAGGTGACGAGCGCCGATACCGATGCCATCGGGGTCGTTGAGGATACGCAGTGCCTTGAGAACCTCGTCGTAGTTGGCAAACGGCTCGCCCTGGCCCATGAAGACAACGCTTGTGGCACGCTCGCTAAAGTCGTTGGATACATGAAGCACCTGGTCGACGATCTCTTGAGCGGTCAGAGAGCGCTTGAGGCCGTTGAGACCGGTAGCGCAAAAGGCACAGCCCATGCCGCAGCCTGCCTGGGTGGAAACGCAGACGGAAAGCTTGTTACGACGTGGCATGCCAACAGTCTCGACGGAAATGCCATCGTGGTACTCGAGCAGATACTTGCGCGAGCCATCTTTGGAAACCTGCTTGGTGAGTTCAGTCGGCGTATCAAAGGCAAAAGCCTCTTTAAGCTGCTCACGGAAAGCCTTGGGGAGGTTGGTCATATCGTCAAACGAACAAACGTTCTTCTCAAAGACCCATTCGATGAGCTGCTTCGCGCGGAAGGCAGGCTGGCCAAGTTCGGCCACGAGCTCGCGAATATCGTTTTGGCTCAAGTCGCGAATGTCCTGAGATTTAGTCCTGGGATTCATGGAAGCCTTTCGATTTTGGGGAAACGTAGAGGGTATCGCTACAATATGGTATCAGCTGCAGAAATTATAGAGGAGGAGTCTGCCCATGCCGGGTAAAAGCCTAGAGAACATGCACGTAGCGGTCTTGGCGGGCGGTCATTCCGCCGAGCGCGAGATCTCGCTCGATTCGGGAAAGAACGTTGTGGTGGCGCTGAAGGAAGCCGGCTACACCTCGGTGGAGCTGCTTGACACGGCCGCTGATGACTTTATGGTAACCATGGCGACCGGCGGATTCGATGTGGCATTTATCGCCATGCACGGCGCCGGCGGTGAGGATGGCGCCATGCAGGGTGCCATGGAGACCCTGGGTATCCCCTACACGGCCTCGGGCGTACTTGCCAGCGCCTGCGGTGCCGACAAGGAGGTCTCTAAGCTCCTATACGCCAAAGCGGGCATTCCCATTGCCCCCGGCCTTGCGCTCGAGGTGGGCGACGAAGTCGATATCGATCATATCGTCGAGGTTTGTGGCGAGCGCTGCTTTGTGAAGCCGGCCGTCAACGGTTCCAGCTATGGCATTTCCCTGGTCCATGAGCCCTCCGAGCTGCCCGCGGCAATCGCCAAGGCGTTTGAGTACGGCGACAAAGTGCTGGTCGAGAAGTGCATCGAGGGTACCGAGATCACCGTCGGCGTATACGGCGAAGATGACGTGCGCGCCCTGCCGATTGTCGAGATTCGTAAGCCCGAGGACTGCGAGTTCTACGATCTGGACGTGAAGTATGTCGACCCTACGGATATCCATCGCATTCCGGCGCAGATTTCACCCGAGAATTACGCTCGCGCTCAGGAACTTGCCTGTGCCGCTCACAAGGCCCTCGGTTGCCTGGGTATCTCGCGCAGCGACTTTATTGTGAGCGAAGACGGTCCCATTATCCTCGAGACCAATACCATTCCCGGCATGACCGATACGTCGCTGTATCCGGATGAGATCCGCCACACCGACGACATGACGTTCCCGCAGGTCTGTGACAGCCTGATCCGTATGGGCCTTCGTCGAGCGGGCATTGCATGCTAATCGAGGACGCGGTTTCGTCAGGAACGCCGCAGTTTGTCATCGACTCCTATGCCACGCTTGCCGACCGCGCCAAAACGCAGTCCTTCGGCCTTATCGAGGAAGATGTGATTGTCCTCGATACCGAGACCACGGGTCTTTCGGTGCAGGACAACGAGCTGATCGAGATCTCGGCGGCCCGTCTTTCGGGCCGCGAGGTCATCGACCGCTTCGATACCTTCGTGCATCCCAAACAGCTGATTCCCGCCGAGATTACCGAGCTCACGAGCATTACAAATGCCGATGTGGCAGATGCCCCGTCGGCGGTTGAGGCCGTCGCCGCTCTCGCCGATTTTGTCGGTGGCTGCCCGGTGATCGCACACAACGCCACGTTCGACCGCTCGTTTATCGAGTCGGTCAAAGGCGGCGTCAACGTGAGCGATATTTGGATCGATTCGCTGGCGCTGTCGCGCATCGCGCTTCCGCGCCTGGCCTCGCACAAGCTGTCTTTTATGGCCGATCTGTTTGGCTGCGACTCGGTATCACACCGTGCCAATGCCGACGTCGACGCCCTGTGTGGCGTATGGCGCGTGTTGCTCGTGGCGCTCACCGACTTGCCCCAGGGCCTCATGGCGCGCCTAGCCGACATGCATCCGGACGTGCCTTGGTCCTATCGTCCTATCTTCTCATTCTTGGCAGGGCAGAACCCTGGTTCTATCTTCTCTCTCAGCGCCGCTCGTGTTGACGTTCTCAAGGCCGATCGCGCCGACGATCGGGTGGACGCCGATGAACTGCCGGTTCTCAAGATGCCGAGTCGTGAGGAGATTGAGGCAGACTATGCGCCAGGTGGCCTAGTCAATCGCATGTATCCCACCTACGAGCCGCGTGATGAGCAGATCGCGATGGCGCTCGAGGTCCGCGATGCGCTGGTCACGGGCACTCATCGAGTAATTGAGGCAGGCACAGGCGTCGGCAAATCGATGGCCTATCTGGTACCTTTTGCCGAGGCAGCGCGCCGTAACAACATCACGGTTGGTATTGCGACCAAATCGAACAATCTTGCCGACCAGCTCATGTACCATGAGCTGCCAAAACTTGCCGAGCAACTGGACGGTGGTCTGTCATTTTGCGCGCTCAAGGGCTATGACCACTATCCGTGCCTGCGCAAGCTAGAGCGCATGAGCCGCAGCCAGGTCGAGATTACCACCAAGCGCGATCCGGCGGACACGCTCACGGCGGTCGCGGTCATTATGGCGTACGTCTGCCAATCAGCCGATGGCGACCTCGACTCGCTCGGCATTCGGTGGCGCAGCGTCAACCGTCCCGACTTTACGACGGCCTCGCGCGAGTGCGCTCGTCGCCTCTGCCCGTTTTTCCCTGATAAATGTTTGGTCCACGGCGCTCGCCGTCGTGCGGCGCATGCCGATGTGGTGGTCACCAACCATTCCCTGCTGTTCCGCAGCGTCGCGGCCGAGGGCAGGATTTTGCCTCCGATTCGTCATTGGGTAATCGACGAGGCCCATTCCATCGAGCGCGAGGCGCGCCGTCAGTGGGCGCGCGTGGTGTCGGCGGACGAATCACGCGTTCCGTTTGAGCGTCTGGGTGGCTCGAGCACCGGCGCGCTAAGCCAGGTTTCCCGTGATTTGGCAACCTCCGAGGGCTCTACGCTCTATCTGGGCCTTACTGCCAAGGCGACGTCGACGGTTGCGCGCGCGAGCATGGCAATCGCCGACGTGTTCGATGGCGTTCGCAAGCTCGGCCGCCGTGCGCGTGGGGGTTATGACAATGCCAATCTATGGATTGGCCCCGAGCTGCGCGAATCTGACGACTGGCATGATTTCTTACAGTCGGCCTACACTGGCATCGACGCATTGGAACAAGCTGACAAGAGCGTCGACGCGCTGGTGCAAGCCGTCGCCGCCGACAAGCCCGAGGTTGTTGTCGACCTGGGTGATATCTCGCGCCGCCTGCACGAGCTGGCCGAGAACCTCAAACTCATCATTGATGGCACCGATGAACACTACGTGTATTCGCTGCAGGTCAATCGCAGACTTCGTGCCGGCGGAGAGTCGATGACCGCAGAGCGCATCGACATTGGCGAGGCTTTGGCAACCGAGTGGCTACCCGAGGTTCACACGGCTATCTTTGCCTCGGCGACCATGACGGTGTCCAAAAGCTTTGAGCACTTTAACCATGCGGTCGGCCTTGATCGCATCGGTGCTTCAACGTCGTCATCGCTGCACTTGGATTCGAGCTACGACTTCGATTCGAACATGGCTGTAGTCGTTGCGGGCGATATCCCCGATCCGCGCGATCGTGAGAGCTATCTTACGGCGCTCGACCGCGTACTGGTCGACGCCCATCTTGCTATGGGCGGATCGGTGCTCACGTTGTTCACCAATCGGCGCGACATGGAGGACCTATACGCCCGCGTTGAGCCCAAGATGGCCCGTGCGGGTCTGGAGCTCAACTGCCAGCAGCGCAACTCATCTCCTCGTCGCCTGCGCGACCGGTTTATCAACGAACCGACCTCGTCGCTTTTTGCGCTCAAGGCCTTCTGGGAGGGGTTTGATGCCAGCGGCGAGACGCTGCGCTGCGTCATCATTCCCAAGTTGCCGTTCTCGAGCCCCACGGACCCGCTCTCGTGCGAGCGCAACCTGCGCGAAGACCGCGCATGGGCGCGCTATTCGCTGCCCGAGGCGGTGCTCGAGGTTAAGCAGGCCGCGGGGCGTTTGATTCGCTCGTCGACCGATAGCGGCGTGCTGATCTTGGCGGATCCTCGCCTGGTGACGAAGGGCTATGGCAAGAAGTTCTTAACGTCGCTGCCCACGAGCTCCTACCAGCGCATCGAATCGGCGCAGATCGGGCACTATCTACAGCTGTGGCGTGCACGCCACGAGCGGCGGCGCTAAAGCGGACAGACGAGGGTTTTTGCCATATCGCACAGACGCTTTGACAGGGCGGGGTCATCCAAGATGCGGATGGCTCCGCCCGCTGCGATTATCTGGCTCAGCAGCCAACGCTCGGAGCCGTAATGTACGGTTACCGTTGCCATGTCTGTCCCGCTGCGCTCGATTAGGGTGATGCCGGCCCAGTCCAGATGCTCCGCCATATCGAATGGCATCAAGAGCTTTGCGCTACGCTGCGTCCGGGCAAGGGAATCGTGGAGGGATGCAACGTCCGGTGCGTGAGGCACGACGGAGTCTTCCGTCAAGGCGAGTCCCTCGATTTTATCCATGCGATAGGTGCGCTGCTCATCGACCGCGATGTCCCAGGCAATCAGATATGTTTGGTCGCCGTTTGCTGTAATGCGCAAGGGGTCGACCAGACGCTCGCGTGGCCGCGCATCGTCCATCGAGCGATACGAGATACGACAGCGAACGCCGTCCTGAATGGCGCAGCTCAGCTGCTGCCAGTGCGACCCGTGGTTGACGGTGTCAAAGACGTGCTGGTTATAGCCGAGCTCTTCGGGTAGAAGAGCATGTCGAATTCGAGCCGCCGCCTGGGGCTCGATCCCCAACGATTCAAGTTCGTGGTTGAGCACAGCGCCCTCGGCGGCACTCAGGCGCAGCGGTAGTACACGCCCGGCGTCACCGGTGAGGACCACGCGCTCGCCGTGGCATTCGCAGATGATACGCGCACCCGATTCTCGGTCCGCGAGCGTCGAGACGATCTCGAGAATCTCGTCGAACGACGCTCCCGTGATGTCAAAGCGACTGCAAATCTCGGTTCGTGTCATGCCGCTCTCGCCGGCGGCGTAGAGGACCTCCATGATGTCGATGGCGCGCGAGAGCCTCTGCTCGCTGGTGAGTTTACGCACGGGCATGCTCGTGCACCGTCCTTTCAATGAGGTGGTTCCACGCCTGCTTGAGCGATTTGGGGGCCATGGGCCTCATGCCGTCCATGGCGTGGGCCATGCAAAATGAGGCGGCGGCTTCAAGATCGCGCACGTCAACGGTCCAAGTCCATCCCGAATCGGTGTGTGCGAGCTCACCTCGCCCGCGCGTGAGGCCGTTGATCATATCGATCTGCGTCTGCGGGGCGAACGAGAACGTAGCCGCAACGGGCGGGCGGTCGGCAAAATCGAATTCAAAGAACAGGTAGTCGTTGAGATTGAAGTCTGCAGGGATGGCGTAGGCCTTCGAAGGACGCCAAGCGCGAACGATACGGTCGCAGCGGAATGTCCTGATGTCGTCGGTGGCATTGTCGAGGCCGCAGAAGTACGCAACGCCCTCGCGCTCGAACATGCCGTAGACGCAGACGGTACGCTCTTTCTGCTCACCGCGTCCGTTCTGATATAAAAATCGCAGCGCGCATCGCTCGGCAAAGGCGCTCCATACCGCATCGACGGTGGGAGAGCGGCGGATCGGTGCTTCGTCCGCCGTCGTCCTGCCGGTGAGGTAGGCAATCTTGGAACGAATATCGGCAAGCGGCGCGGCAAAAGTGGATGAGCCGGCCGCTATTGTCTGGTCGATAGCGTTGAGCAGGATATCGGCGTCGTCTGCGGTGATGAGGCCGCCTGCCGCAAACGTGTGCTCGCGGTCGATTGTCCATGAGCTTTCCTCGGTCTCCTGCGCGCCGGCGGGGCGAACCTCCTTGATTAAGATGCCGCGTTCGAGCAGTTTGTCACGATCGCGCCGAAACTTGCGCTTATCCGAGTCGATATTGCCCGAGCCATATCCCAGGTCAGAATCCAAGACGATCTGCTCGGTCGTCAGCGGTTCGGGGGAGCTGTTGAGTACAAAGAAAAGATTGAGGATGCGCTGAGCCGTTTTATCGAAACTGGGCTCCGAATTCCCCTTTTTAATTGTCGCGGTCGCGTCGCTTGCCGTCATAGAGTCCTCGCATGAGAAGGTGGTTTGCTGCCATGATTTTAGTCCGATATGGAGATTAGGCTATATCCTTGTCCGCTCGGGGCGTTAAGATGGCCCGAATTCGGTCGTTTGCGCTCGCTCGGGGTATACTTTCGACTATATACGGTTCTAATGTGCATGCATTGGGCCTATTTGTCGGATTATGGATGTGGAGCGCACATGGCGAACACCCAGAACTATATTAACCACCTGCTGCAGAACACCGGCATCACGCCGGCATGCAGCGAAGAAGAGCGCTTGGCTGCCGAGGATATCGCTCAGATCTTCCGCAACCACGGCTTTGATCCCGAGGTTCAGGAGTTCAATGCCCCGGCGCCCAGCAGGTTGGCATTTGCCGTTACCGGTATTCTTGCGTTTGCCGGCGCCCTGCTGATGGGCATCGGCGGCGGCATCGGCTTGGTCGGCTCCTTGCTGGCCATTGTCGGCGCCGTTCTTTACGTGCTCGAGCGCACGGGCCACCCCGTGGTTTCGCGCCTGGGCAAGACGGGCGTGAGCCAAAATGTCATCGCCTACCACAAGGCCTCGGGCCCGCTCGCGTCTCCGCGCAACCGCCCGGTGGTCGTTGTCGCACACTACGACTCTCCCCGTGCTGAGCTGCTCGCCCGCGAGCCCTATGCTTCGTATCGTGCGCTCATCGCCAAGCTGTTGCCCGTTGCCACGGTTGCCCCTGCTGCCGTTGCCATCTTGCGTATCCTGCCGCTCCCCGGCGCGCTCAAGGTTCTGCTGTGGATTGTCGCGATCCTCGCTTCCCTCGTTGCGCTCGCCAGCGCGGCAAACATCATTTCTAACCGTTTTGTGCTTCCCTATACGTCCGGCGCAGTGTGCAACAAGTCTTCTGTCGCCGCTATGCTCGGCGTTATGGACAACGTTGCTCCCTTCCAGGGCGAAAACGAGTTTCCCGACGATGTTCCGTTCGATACCTATTTTGGGGAGCAGAAGCGTCGTGCCGAGGAGATGGCGCGCGCAGCAGCGGAGTATGCCGCGGCCCAACAGCAAAACGACTACGGCAACACCATCGAGTATGAAGAGCCTACCTACGCCGAGGACGAGTTCGGTCAGCCGATTGCTCCCGACGCTCAGACCGAGCCCGAACAGGGCGAGGCTTTCGACGAGCAGATCGAGGGCTTTGAGGGTGCGTCTGCCGACGAGACGCTGATTGGCGCCATCGTGCCCGAGGATCAGAATCAGGCTGTCCAGGCCGAAGAGTTCAATGACGAGGTTCCCACTGCCGAGCCGGCGGAGGAGCCTGTCGCGGCCGAGCCCGAGCCCAGGCTCTATCGCAATGCCGCCGGCAACATCCGCTTTGGTTCGGATGCCATCCGTGCGCTCGGAATGCTTCCCGAGTCCTGCACGCTCGATTACGAGGAAGGCGAGGAGCCGACGTTTGAGCCCGAGCCTGCCCCCGTCGTGACTGCATCTGCGCCCGTTGTCGCCGTGGATGATGAGTCTGCCGCGGTTGCCGCTGCCGTTGCCGAGCCCGAGGCGGTGTCCGCGATCGATCCCGCGGCAGGACTGGACATTTTGGCTCCCGCCGCGCCGGCGCAAGACGTTACGGACGAGCCTGACGACGATTACGCTGAACAGCCGAGGCGCGTGTCTTACGAGAGCGATACTGATTTCTCGGCCGAGATTCCCGCGGCAACGCCCCATGCCGATATTGCATCCGCGTTCTCTTCGATTGGCGCCAGCGCTTCCAACTTCTTTAAGGGTGCGCTTGCAAAGGGCAGGAAATTTGTCGACGATTTCGAGGGGAAGCGCGCTGCCGCACGCGAGGCTGCCGAGCAGGAGGCTATCGCTCAGCAGCAGGCAGCCGAGGCGGCACGTGAGCGCGCGGCGCAAGAGTTCGAGCAGAACGAGGCTATGCAGTCCGTGCCTGTCGACGCCGCCGAAGCTACAACGTCCTTTGAGGCTCAGCAGCACGTCGATAGCACCATGTCGTTTGATGCCGCGCAGTTCGATTCCACGATAACGTTTGAAAAGCAAGGCACCGCGATTGCCGAGCCCCTTCCTGTTTCCGATGAGCAGGGCGACGCGGCAGACGATGACGAGCCTATTGATGCTGCCGAAATCCAAGATGTCGCCGGGCACGAGCCCGTCGAGGTCAACTGTGACGAAGGGCAATACGCGGCAGCCGATCAAGGTGATTCGACCGAGGTCGAGCAGGAGGAAGTGCCTGCGGTTTCCGAGGCTCCCGAGACAGATGGGTCGAGGCCTTACTCCACGCAGATTTTCACCATGCCGATCCCGAGTGGTTCCGGTGCCACGGTTGCCGATGTCGCTCCCACTCAGGACGAAACGGTCGATTCCCTTATGGCCCAGATTTCCTCCCAAGCATCGCCGCGTCCGCAGATGAATGTTCCCGATCCGGCGTCGGCACCGTCGCCTGCACCCTCCTCGTCTCCGCTGGCTTCGGTCCCCGATCCGTCGCTGCCGTCGATGAAGCAGACAAACGTTGCGTCTCGCACGTCGCTGTTCGACCTTCCCGATCCCTCCGCACAGGTCAACGACCCCTTTGCTACCGCTCAGGGTCCCGAACCCACATCGGCACCCGTTGCGCCTCCTATGCCCGTTGCGTCGGGCGCACAGCCGATCGAGACCATTTCGGCTCCCGCCCCTGCGGCACCTAAGTCTCGCAAGCGCGGCCTGGGCGGCCTGTTCGGTCGTAAAAAGAAAAACGAACAGGACAGCATGAGTGACTGGCTGGGCGTCGAAGACGATTACGATGCCAAGAAGTCCGGTCGCGGCATCGGTTCGTGGGATAATTTCGAGGACGATAACGATGGCTGGAAGGGCGGCGCTACGTCTTCCGACGGTGCTTCTTCCGAAGATATGCTCTCGGCTGTCGCTTCTATGGGCGACGATGAGCTGCTCGGTCACGATATCTGGTTTGTGGCAACGGGCGCCTCGGATTGTGATGGTGCCGGTATGAAGGCCTTCTTGGCTTCGCATCGCGATAAGCTCCGCGGCGTCTTCTTCATCAATCTTGAATCCGTCGGCGCCGGTAGGCTTTCGGTGGTGACGGTTGAGGGCGAACAGCAGCTGCTCAAGGGCGATCGCCGCATCATGAACCTGGTCAGCAAGGTGTGCAAGTCGTTCCATGTCGATTGTGGCGCGCTCGAGATGCCCTATGCCAAGACCGATGCCTACGCCGCGCTCGAGGCGAGCCGCCGAGCCCTCACCATCGCCGGCGTGGACGGCACGCGTCTGGCTTGCGCTCGTACCGAGGACGACCTGCCCCACAATGTCAACCCGACGAACATTGCCACGGTATCCGAGGTCGTGACCGAGGTTATCCGCCGTTCGTAGACGGAGCTCTAAGGAGTCAACGTGTTTTCGTATATTAAGCGCCATTGGCCTGTCTACGTGATTTTGACCTTGATTGCCATTGCGTTAGGGTTTGGAGCTGCCTACATCGTGGGCGCGAAGGGCTCGACCCCCGCCTCCGCAATCAGCGAAGAGGTGGAGCAAGAACAGAGCACGGGTGCCGATGGGATTCCTGAGTCCGAGCAAGCAATCGTTGATGGTGGATCTTCGTCTGCAGAGTAGATGCGGCGATTTAAATGATTGAAAGCGGGCGAGCCGGGGGACTGGCTCGCCCGCTTTTTCATCGCGCTAGCGCTTCTTTGGGATTGACCTAAGGCGAGCGAACCATAGGGCTGCGGCACCCGAGGTCAGGAGCGCGGTGATGCAAGCGGCGATGGGAGCTGACCCTGTTGCCGGTAGGTCCTGCGGTAGGGTACAGCGTTGAATGACACTGTCCTCGTCATGTGACTCAAGTTTATCGCCGCCGCCGTTGCGGCAAAGATCGACGCGTGCGCTGTTGGTGAGTGCAGTTTGGGGTGTGTAAGCCGACGTTGCCTGCATGTGCACGACTGCGCCCCGAGCATCTGTGCCAAGGATTGCTTTGGCATCGTCAAGGTCGTCGTGCTCATCTTTGAGATCATCACGGGTCCAAGAATCCGTATCGCTTCGAGTCGTAAAGTCGGCGGCTACCGCACCGTATTCAATGCGAATGCCCGTCACGACGGTATTGGATGAAAGGTCGAGTTCTTTCGCCTCGAGTGTGGCGGATTCCGTGGTCGAGACATCCGCCTTCCAGAGGTGCCAGCCGTCGTAATCGACGAGGCGGCAATCTTCACCCAGACTCTCTTTTACTTCGTCGGACTCAAGCCAAGGATTTTCGTGCCCATCGTCAAGCGTCGCGTTTGCCGGCTCATCGACGTCTGTCGAGTCCAACGGCGTCGTGCGATACCACACGTTGCACAGACCGTTGAGGTCGCCGATGGCGACGGGGGTTTCGATTGAGACGAATCTCGCCGTGCCGTCTTTGGCGCACTCAAGATCATCGGTAATCGTAAACTCATCAACCCAAGTAGCGGAATCGTTTCGAGCATCGATGGTATAGGAGAAAAGCCCATCCGTATTGGTTTGCATCGCGGCGCGGTTTTTTCCATCGCCGTTAGCCAACAGACCCTTCCCGATAGGTTGGACAAGTTCCTGACGCTTGTCGACCTGTCCTTTGATCTCGATGGGCGCATCCTTCATCGCGACGGATTGGACTTCTCCCGTATCCTTTATTTCAAACGTTATCTCCTCGGCAAGGTCATAGGTCCGCGGAGACATCGTTTCGCGCAACGAGTAGGTACCGGGTGCAAGATGTTCGATGCGGTGCGGCTTGTCGGATGAGGTCCAGGAGTCTATTTCGGTTTTATCGGGACCATATAAGGTGAGCTGTGCGCCTTTCACTTCCTGCTCTCCGCTTGCATCGACCTTGGAGATATCAACCTTGGTGTAATCGTCGGATACGTTAAGCCGTGCTTCCACAACGGGTGTTTTCTGGTCGGCATAGGTAAGGTCGACGATATGATGCGTCCGGTCGAGCAAGAAGCCGGTCGGCGCTTGAGTCTCGACAACCTCGTAGCGTGCGGTGCCAGATCCCAGCGGGAGGTCGTCCGCGCGTGCTTCTCCAGTTTCATCCGTCGTGACGGTAGCGACAGCCTCGCCGTCGAGCGCGGCAATGCTACCGTCGGGGCGCACGATATCACCTGAGGCACGGATCTCAAAGATGGCGCCCGCGAGGCTGCTGCCGTCTACGGCATCGGTTTTAACGATCCTGATGTTTCCGGTCGCGGCGTGGTCATAATACGAGACGATTGCAACGGGCGTTAGGTTTATATCGGCGGGTATGTTTACCTCGATCTCTCCGCCGACAAGATAGGGCTCTTTGGCCGAGGTTTCGCGTACATAATAGGTGCCCGGCACGAGCGATTCGGGCAGTGTGACGGTGCCGGTCGCGTCAGTCGTAAAGGTGTCCATTACGTTATGTGCTGGATACCAGCATGTTTGTGAGACAGGTTTGTGATTGCTGTCGAGGAGTTGGAAGGTGAATCCGGCTAGGGGAACAGAGGCGCCTGTTTGGGCATCGCGTTTTACAATCTGGAGATGCGTCGACAGAGCGTGGTTGTCCACGATATATTGAAGCTCGGCGCCGTCGGAAATCTGATTGGCCTCGACGGTCCATTCCCCCGCACGTTTAAAACCCTCGGGGACGGTTTCCGGAACCTCACGAACCGTGTAGCCGGCGCGGTCGTATGGGACGGCTCCGTGGACACCGGCTGGTCGCTTGCCTGTGCCGAACCATGCTTCGGGCTGGTCTTTGGTGGAGGCAAAGCCATAGATGTTTGTAGTCAGTGTGCCAACAACCTGCTGAGAGCTGTTACTGACAACCTCAAAGACAACATCTCCTGCCGGCTGCTCCAGGCCGGATTGATCGCTATTGCCGTAGTCCTTGAATTTGGAAATCTCAAGGTCAAACGCAATGGGGATATTGGAAACGCGAGATTCGATCTCGACCACGCCTGAATCGCCGAGTTGGTCGGCTCCAACGGTGTAAGACCAACTGTCACCGGAGGGCAAATAGCCCTCGGGCGCCTTCGATTCATAGATGGTAAAGGTTCCCAGGGGGACATCGGTGAGGGTAGCTCGACCGCTTTCATCGGTCCTGAGAGTTTGTGTCCATCCAGGGGTTGATTGCGATACGCACACGAATTCTGCTCCTGCGAGCGAAGCTCCAACTTGGGGGCCTGCATTCGTTGCGGCGTCGAGCTTTACAATGCGCAAGGTAATGGTGCCGGGTTGTTCATCAATGGTGACGTATCCGCCGTTATTCGTCGTGGTAAAGGCAATGCGATCGTGCAGGGGGATATAACCAGCTGGCGCTGTTATCTCAACTAGGTAGTATGCCGTGTTGGGTAGGAGTGTTGCCTGCGCTCGACCGTTGCTGTCCATCTGGACGGTGCCGACACGCGCGCCGCTGGCGCTCTCAAAAACATCGAATGTTGCCCCGTCAAACTGATAAGTATTGTTTCCGCTGGTAATGGCAGCGTTTGCAGACTGCTTTTGGAAGGAAACAGAGGCCGCCGGCAGTACATAGAGCATGTCTTGACGTTTGCTGCCGCCCGATACGGTTCCTATATAGCGCCGCGCGCGGTGCGGAGCGGCTTTGATGCTTCCTGATTTTGCGCTGTCGTGGAGCCACCGCGCAGCCGCCACGACTTCATTGTCGGCGGTAAAGTGCCCGCTCTTGGTTTTGCCCTGAGCGGTTGTGTAGGAGTAGGTGCCGTCGACATGGGTAGTGCCGTTGAGCATCCATACGGCAAGCTGGGTGGCGGCGCGGGCGCGATCGGGTGAAAGATGGTAACCGCCAAACGACGTGGCGGTAGGATATCCGTGACAAACGATTGCCGCGAACTCGTCGTCGAGCCACACCCAGCCTTGATCAAAGTTGAGCCATGGGCCGCCCGGCTTGGTGGGGCCGGGGCGCTCCTGGTTCATGCAGTAGGCAATCGAGGCGTCTTGAGCTTCATACTTGCCGATGAAGAAGGGCCCACAATCATCGCTAATAGTGCGGAAGCCGAGCTGGTCGTAGCCATCGACGGCAAATGCGGCTCCCGGTGCCAGACAGCCGAAAAGCAGGAAGAGGAGCAGGAGCAGCGGACCTGTTGCGATTGCGCTGTGGACAGAGTGCGTGGGTGCGTTGGACATGGCTGCTCCTTATCCCTCGTGCGCCGCATGGGGAGGTTGCGACGCGTAGGATGAGGCTACCCCCGAGGTTCATGCGGGTAAGTACCGGAGCCTGACCAAAAGCTTGCCCAATTCCTGACAAATTGAGCTCAAATACAACAATCAGGCAAAAGCGCAGGTAGAAGATAAGGAGAACAGGAGGCCAAAGGTCCTCGTCTCCACAATTGATGCGATTTTCAAACGAATCTCCACAGCTAAAACAAGCATCGCCACCCTTGTATCGAACAAGACAACCGCGTTATACTAGCCAACACACAAGCGGGCATCGCCAAGTGGTAAGGCATCAGCTTCCCAAGCTGACACTCGCGGGTTCGAGTCCCGTTGCCCGCTCCAGAAAAAGTAAAAGCACGACACCGTTCCGGTGCCGTGCTTTTTTCAATAAAGCGCCGGGACTCGAACCCGCCAGGGTGCGAGCGTAAAACAAACGCGAAGCGTTTGTAGCGAGCAGGCGAAGGCGCCGGCAGGCGCCTGAAGCCGGTGCGGATTTGCGAAGCAAATACGCGGACGTCCCGTTGCCCGCTCCATCGAGCGCGGGAGACTTTGGGGCGGCCAATTCAACAAAGTCTTCCCCATCGTCTCCGTGAATCCGAGGAGATCGACCGCAGCCGGTGCGGATTTGCGAAGCAAATACGCGGACGTCCCGTTGCCCGCTCCAATTCCAAAATGTTAGGTTAATGCCTGCTGCCCATACTTGCACCTGCGCACGGTACAATGGTTGGGTTACGACCAACGTGCCAATAACCAAAAAGGAGCCGCTATGATCGATCGCTATACCCGCCCGGAGATGGGACACATCTTCTCCCTCGAGAACAAGTACGCCATTTGGCAGGAGATCGAGGTCCTGGCCTGTGAGGCCCAGGCGGAGCTCGGCAAGATCGGCATTTCTAAAGACGAAGCCCAGTGGATCCGCGACCATGCCAACTTTGAGAAGGCAAAGGTCGACGAGATCGAGGAGGTCACGCGCCACGACGTCATCGCCTTCCTGACCAACATGAAGGAGTACATCGACGCCGATGTTCCCGAGGGCGACCCCAAGCCCAGCCGCTGGGTTCACTATGGCATGACCAGCTCCGATCTGGGCGACACGGCTCTGTGCTACCAGCTCACCCAGGCCTGCGACCTGATCATCGAGGACGTCAAGAAGCTCGGCGAGATTTGCAAGCGTCGCGCCTTTGAGGAGCGCAACACGCTCTGTGCCGGCCGCACTCATGGCATCCACGCCGAGCCGATGACCTTCGGCATGAAGTTCGGCTCTTGGGCCTGGGAACTCAAGCGCGATCTGGATCGTCTTGAGGACGCCCGCAAGAATGTTGCCTTCGGTGCCATCTCGGGCGCTGTTGGCACGTACAGCTCCATCGAACCGTTTGTCGAGGAGTATGTCTGCGAGCACCTGGGTCTGGTTCACGACCCGCTGTCCACGCAGGTTATCAGCCGCGACCATCACGCCTATCTCGCCGGCGTTCTCGCCACCACCGCGGCCACCTGCGAGCGCATCGCTACCGAGGTTCGCAATCTGCAGAAGACCGATACCCTCGAGGCCGAGGAGCCGTTCCGCAAGGGTCAAAAGGGCAGCTCCGCCATGCCGCACAAGCGCAACCCGATCACCATGGAGAAGGTCTGCGGTCTGTCGCGCGTCGTGAAGTCCAACGCCCAGGTTGCCTTCGATAACGTCGCCCTGTGGCACGAGCGTGACATTTCGCACTCCTCTGCCGAGCGTGTCGCCCAGGCCGACAGCTTCATCGCCCTCGACCACATGTTCCAGTGCCTCATCCGCGTTATCGACGGCCTGCAGCTGTACCCTGCCCGCATGATGGCCAACCTCAATAAGACCCGCGGCCTCATCTTCTCCTCCAAGGTGCTGCTGGCCCTCGTCGACACGGGCATCACCCGCGAGGACGCGTACGCCATTGTGCAGGAGAACGCCATGGCAACCTGGCGCGAGGTGCAGGATTGTGTCTCCGGCCCCACCTTTAAGGAGCGTCTCGAGGCCGACCCGCGCTGCACCGTCAGTCAGGAGAAGCTCGACGAGATCTTTGATCCGTGGGACTTCCTCACCCGTATCGACACGGTCTTTGATCGTCTGGAGCAGCTGAGCTTCGAGTAGGTTCGGGCATAACGTTAGCTTTTTAGGGCGCTTTGCTGGTAATGTGTGTTGCCGGCAAAGCGCCTCGTTGCATTTAGGGAAAGACGGGGATAATAGTCGTCTCGAATAACATTCTGAGAGGGGATCGCATGATTTCGTTTGATTACAAGCCGCAGGGTGTATGCTCTCGCAATATTCACCTTGACCTTTCCGATGACGGCAGCAAGGTGCTGGGCGTTGAGTTTACCGGCGGCTGCGATGGCAACCTCAAGGCCATCTCCAAACTGGTCGAGGGCGCTCCTGCTGACCGTGTGATCGAGGTTCTTGCCGGCAATACCTGCGGCATGAAGAAGACCTCTTGCGCCGATCAGCTTACGCGCGCTATCGAGGCCGCTCGCGCCGAGATCGCCTAATGGGTATCGCCGACCACATCAAGAACGGAATATCGCGTCGCGGCTTTGTGCTCGGTGGAGCTGCCGCGGGCGCTGCCACGGTGCTTGCCGGATGTTCGAAAAAAACAGGCACCAGTGATGATGCCGCTGGCGAGCCGCAGGTTATCAAGGACGATTCGAAGATTGTCTCGATCACTGATGAGTACGAGGCAGTTGACATCGATCTTGAGCCGGCGGCATCGTGGACGCTGCCGCTGGGCACGTTGCTGTACTACTGCGATGGTGACTATGCTGCGGCAATGATGGCGCCCGCATCGGCACTGCACGCCAACACACTCGGTGTGCTCAACCTGGGCGATGGCTCGCTTACCACATTAATTGAGAATCCTATCGAGGGCACGGGATATGCTTTTTACGATGTCCGTGCCGGCGACGGCGTGTTTGCGTGGGTTGAGATGAACTTTGCCAGTTCATCGTGGAAGCTCTACGCTCAAAATCTGTCGGGCGCTTCGCTCTCTGGCGACGTGGTTGAGCTCGATCGAGGTGGCAAGGACTACGATCCGCCACTGTTTGCGACGTTCGGGTCATCAGCCATCTGGTATAAAATGCCTTCGGCAGGCGGCAATAAAACGAGTAGTGATTCGTTTTGCTATCGTCGCTCGCTTGATGAATCCAAGGCCGAGACAATTTGGAAATCGACGGGCCGCTTTGCGTCGGCCCCGCGCGTGAGCGACGGCATTTTGACCATCTCGCCGCGTGTCCGCAACGACGAGGGCGTCTACTACGGCATAACGGCAATCGATCTGACCGATGGCAACAACACCAAACGTGCCCAGCTAGTCCTTCCCTCGTCAGTCTCGCCTTTCGAGGCCGTATATATGGGCGATACCTTCGTGTTTTCTATCGAGGCGACCTATAGTGGCGTGGGCAGCCTGGGCAACATGGGCACGTATATCGGTAATGAGGGAGGGCCATACCTCTTCCTGTCCCGCGAGCCGCTCGCATGTGCTGCCGGCAAGAAGAATAAATATCTCGTTAAGGTACAGGCATCGCATTTTCTCATCGACACCTCTGCCAAGACCTATGGCTCGCTACTGTCGCCCGACCGCGCTTTGGAATATGGCGATTATCCAGCTACGGCGGGAAAATCGGACTCATTTCTTACGTACGCCACGGTGCGCAACAGCCAGGGTATACCCGAGACGGTCACCGCACGCCTATTCTCTCTTTAAGCTTAGAGGGGTTAAAAAGGCGCCAACAGGGGAATAAACGCGTTGTAATTGTGAGTACCGCCCGCCGAGCTGCCGCGTCATAGTGGCATCCGGCGGGCTCAGGTGCGTTAAAATGGGCTTGTTCTTAGCTGATTGAGACAGGGGGGCCGTGTTATGGCTTCAGATGCAAAAAAGATTCTGCTGGTCGAGGATGAGAAGGCAATCCGTGACGCCGTCGCTGCCTATCTCGAGCGCGAAGGCTACTGGGTTGTGGGTGTCGGCGACGGCCAGTCCGCGATCGAGGAGTTCGAGAAGTATCAGTTTGACCTGGTCGTGCTCGACCTTATGCTCCCCAAGATCCCCGGCGAGCGCGTTTGCCGCACCATTCGCGATACCTCGGATGTCCCCATCATCATGCTGACTGCCAAGGGCGAGATCGAGGACCGTATTATCGGTCTTGAGCTCGGCGCCGACGACTATCTGATTAAGCCGTTCTCGCCGCGCGAGCTTGTCGCGCGCGTTCGCGCTCTGTTCCGCCGTGCCCATCAGGCCGACGAGCCAGCCGTCGAGGTACTCGACTTCGGCGATCTGGTCATCGATATCTCGGGCCACAAGATTTTGGTCGAGGGCAAGGAAGTCGACCTGACGGCTTCCGAGTTTAAGCTGCTCACCACGCTTGCCCGTCACCCCGGTCGCGTCTACAACCGCATGGAGCTGGTCGAGAAGGTGCTCGGCTACGACTTTGAGGGCTATGAGCGCACCATCGATAGCCACGTGAAGAACCTTCGCGCCAAGCTGGGCGATGATCCCAAGAAGCCCAAGTGGCTCTACACCGTCCACGGTGTCGGCTATCGCTTCGAGGCTCCGGCCAAGACCGATAAGTCGGACGAGAAATAGGGAAATCACATATGACACCTGCGCGCTTTGAAATCGGACAAAAGCACAAGCAGGAGAGCGAGGCGGGTTCCAAGGCTAGTTGGAACACGCCTCGCTCCGATTCACGGCCAACGATGAGCTATCCCTCGCGCATGGCACTTGCTTTTGCTCTGACATCGCTCATGACGGTATTGGTGCTGGTGGGCGTGGTCTCTGTTGTGTGGGGCACGGTCTTTTCGGATTACACGCGCTCCAATATCGTCGAAATCGCAAATTCCGCTGCCGAAAAGCTTGCGACGTCGTATGAGGAAAACGGCAATTGGACTGCGGGCGAGCTACGTACGGTCGCGACATCAAGTTTGGTGTCCGACGACCTGAGTATGCAGGTCGTCAACAAGAAAGGCGTTGTCGTTTATGACGACTCATGGCCTTCGGCAAGCGCGACCGCCGATGTGCGCGAGAACGAATCGCCGTCGAGCAGCTCGAGCGGGAAAAAAGCATCGCATAGTCCGGTCTCGTCGGCTCCCACCGGCTCCGATAGCGTTGCAAACGTCGAAATCATAACGTCTTCCGGCGAGCATGTCGGACAAGTAAAGCTGTGGGCCATCGGCTCCGATGCCTTGCTCACCAAGGCAGATTCTGCGTTTAGGGAGAAGACCTTTAACGCCATGGCCCTTGCTGCGGTTGTTGCAGTTTGCATTTCGGTCGTTATCGGATCACTCGTGTCGCGCATGCTCACCAAGCCGATTCACCGTATTACCAGCACGGCCAAGCAAATTCGCGATGGCGATCTGTCTGCTCGTACGGGCTTGCGCGGCGATGACGAGATCGATCAACTGGGCGAGACATTCGATGAGATGGCCACATCGCTCGAGAAGGATATGAAACACGAGAAACGTTTGACCTCGGACGTGGCTCACGAACTTCGCACTCCGCTTATGGCCATGCTCGCAACGGTCGAGGCCATGCAGGATGGCGTATATCCTACCGACGATGAGCACTTGGAGACTGTTGCTTCCGAGACGCGTCGCCTGGCTCGTCTGGTGCAGCAGATGCTCGACCTGTCGCGCATGGAAAACAGCACGGCTCCGCTCAACCTTGAGCCGGTGGACATGGTTCCTTTCGTGCGTTCCATCGTCAATGCCCAGGAGCGCCTGTTTGTCGACCGCGATCTGCGCTTGCGCTTTGCTGACGAGACCCAAGGTCACGACGATGTCGTCGAAGCCGATCCCGACATGATCACACAATGCGTCATCAATCTCATGAGCAACGCCATGCGCTACACCCCCGAGGGCGGTTGGGTCGTGGTGTCGGTGCTCAGTGACCGCAAACACGTCAGCATCGCCGTTTCTGATACCGGCATCGGTATTGCCAAGGATGACTTGTCGCGCATCTTCGGCCGTTTTTGGCGCGCCGATGCCAGCCGTGCCCGTGAGGCGGGCGGTCTGGGCGTGGGCCTCGCCGTGACTAAACAGATCGTCGAGCGCCATCACGGCTACATATCCGTGGAGTCGGAGCTTGGAAAGGGTACGACTTTTACGATTCATCTGCCTCGCGAGCACACGGCGGACGCGGCATCTACTACAATGGAGCACTAGCTTTTCGCTATTCGGTGAAGGAGGGGTTTCGTCCCTGCCGCTCCGAGTTTGCGAAAACGTGCGGGAAAGAACCCGCATTACTGTCGTATTTTGGTAAGGAGTGACTCACGTGACAACGATGGAGCGTCGTCCGGATTCCCGTGGCAAGGTTCGTGATATCTACGATGCCGGTGAAAACCTGCTGATGGTCGCCACCGACCGCATTTCTGCGTTCGACTTCATTCTTCCCGACGAGATTCCGTTTAAGGGAGAGGTGCTCAACCGCATCTCGGCATTCTGGTTCGATAAGTTTGCCGACATCGTTCCCAACCACCTCGTTTCCATCGACCCGGCGGATTTCCCTGAGGAGTTTGCTGAGTATCGTGACTACCTCGCCGGCCGCGCCATGCTGGTTAAGAAGGCCCAGACGATTCCTATCGAGTGCATCGTCCGCGGCTATCTGACCGGTTCGGGCAAGAAGACCTACGACGAGAACGGCACCGTCTGCGGCATCCAGCTGCCTGAGGGCCTGACCGAGGCTTCCAAGCTTCCCGAGCCGCTGTTTACGCCGTCCACGAAGGCCGAGATCGGTGACCACGACGAGAACATCTCGTTCGAGCGTTGCTGCGAGATCGTGGGCGAGGACATCGCCACGCAGATTCGCGACCTTTCCCTCAAGATCTACAAGGCTGCCGCCGAGTATGCAGCGACCCGTGGCATCATCATTGCCGACACCAAGTTCGAGTTCGGTGTCATCGATGGCAAGGTTACGCTGATCGACGAGTGCCTCACGCCCGACTCCAGCCGTTTCTGGCCTGCCGCCAGCTACGAGGAGGGCAAGATTCAGCCCAGCTACGACAAGCAATTCGTCCGCAATTGGCTCAAAGCCAACTGGGATATGACGGGGGAGACCCCGCACCTGCCCGCCGAGGTCATCGATGGCACGTCCGAGCGCTATCGCGAGGCCTTCCAGATCATCACGGGCTCCCAGTTCACAAGCATGAAGGAGAACGCATAAGTGAGTACCCGTAGCGCCACGAACAAGCGCACGCAATCCCACGAGGTTACCGGGGTTGCGCGCAAGTCCGCTGCATCCGCCAAGCCCGCCCGTCAGGCAGCGAGCTCTGTCCGCGTCGTGCCGGCTTCGTCTAAGGCACGCCGCAAAGAGCTCGAGAAGGGCGAGAATCTCGAGGGCCTCTCTAAAGAGGAGAAGCGCGCCCGCAAGGCTAAGCAGCGCGCCAAGGAGGACCGCATCTACACGGTGTCGAATATCCTTCTCAAGCAGGATGAGGACTACACCAAGCGCCGTCGTATCTGGTGGGCCGTGCTTACTATCGGCATGGTACTCGTCGTGGCAATTTGGGCTTCGCTCTACTTCGCTCCCGCTGGCATGGTGTCCAGCCCTGTCCAGATGGTCGGCATCGTTTTGTCCTACGTCGTCATTTTGGGTGACTTTATTTACGACTTCGTTCGTATTCGTCCCCTGCGTAACATGTACCGCACGCAGGCCGAGGGCATGTCCGAGAACAAGCTCAACGCTCTTATTGAGCGCGCGGCTGCCGAGGAGGACAAAAAGGACTCCAAGAAGAAATAGCGTTTGCATGCATACTTATCGCTAAGATATAAGGCGCGTCGTTTTTGCGGCGCGCTTTTTACTGTTCTATAGATAGATGGAGTGGCACATGATTCGAGCTGCCCTGACGGTCGAAGAAGCTCTGGAGGGCATGAAGGCCCTGGAGCCCAAGATTAAAAACTATGCGCGTCTGGTTGTCCGCAAGGGCGTAAACGTCAAGCCCGGCCAGGAGGTTGTCGTTCAGTCTCCGGTCGAGTGCGCGCCTTTTGCCCGCGTGGTGGTCGCGGAGGCTTATGCCGCCGGCGCTGGCCACGTGACGGTCATTTGGGCCGATGATGCCGTGACGAGGCTCACGTACGAGCATGTCGATAAAAGCTATTTTGAGCAGACGCCCGAGTGGAAGCGCATGCAGCTGGATTCCCTGGCCCAGGATGGTGCCTGCTTTGTCTTTATCGAGGGGGCGGATCCTGCGGCCCTCAAGGGCATCGATCCAGCCAAGCCGGCCGCGGCATCCAAGGCGAGGAATACGCAATGCAAAGTTTTCCGCCGTGGATTGGATTACAACATCAATCCGTGGTGCATCGCCGGCGCTCCGGTCGTGGCTTGGGCGCACGAGGTGTTCCCGGGAGACGCCGATGAGGTTGCAATCTATAAGCTGTGGAATGCGATTCTGCACACCGCGCGCGCCGATGGCCAGGACCCAGAGAGCGACTGGGAACTCCATGACGCCGCATTCGAAAAGAACCTGCGTTTTCTGAACGACAATCGTTTCGACTACCTGCATTACGCCGCGGCAAATGGAACCGATCTGACGATTGGCATGACGAAAGGTCACGAGTGGGCCGGCGGCAAGGGCAAGACGCCCGAAGGGCACCCCTTCTTCCCCAACATTCCCACCGAGGAAGTCTTCACTTCGCCCGATCGCATGCGCGCCGACGGTATCGTGTACTCGGCCATGCCGCTCATCCACCATGGCAATAAGGTCGACGATTTTTGGATTAAGTTCGAGGGCGGCCGCGTAGTGGACTACGATGCCCGTGTGGGCAAGGCAACGCTCGCAAGCATCATCGATACTGACGAGGGCGCTGCTCACCTGGGAGAGGTCGCGCTCATCTCCAAGAACACGCCGATCCGCGAAAGTGGCGTACTGTTCTACGATACGCTCTATGACGAGAACGCTAGCTGCCATCTCGCGCTAGGTGTCGGTTTCCCCGAATGCATCGAGGGTGGGTATGACATGTCCAAGGAAGAGCTCCTGGAGCATGGCGTTAACGTCTCGAGCACGCACGTCGATTTTATGATTGGCACGGACGACATCGATATTACGGGCATTACGCCTGATGGACGTGAAGTTGTGATTTTCCAGAACGGCCAATGGAGTTGGGAATAGTCCCAGACCGTGGTACAATGCCACCCGCGGGCCGTTAGCTCAGCTGGCAGAGCAGGGGACTTTTAATCCCAAGGTCCAGGGTTCGAACCCCTGACGGCCCACCATAGAATGGAAAAGCGACTGGCGGATGCCGGCCGCTTTTTTGTTGCCGCGACGCGGGTTCGAACCCGAAAGGGCGCGGAGCTGAGTAAACGCGTGAGCGTTTGCCAGCGCAGCGCGCAAGGCGCGAAGCGCCGCAGCGACCGCCTGCGGAGCAGGCTGAACCCCTGACGGCCCACCCAAAGTAAGGAATACGAAATGAAAACAAATAGATACGGAATTAGCGGCAGCACATTAAAGATAATAGCAGCCATTTCGATGGTTCTCGATCATGTAAGCAGGATCGTCCTGACCAATGGAATCATGACTCACGCATCGTACAGTCAGATATCAGACGAACAGTGGGCGATTCTAAGCGAGGCTTCGGATGTGCTTCATGTTCTTGGCAGAATTGCATTTCCCTTATTTTGCTTTTTGATAGTTGAGGGATTTTTGCATACTCATGACTTAAAGAAGTACCTGCGAAATATGCTTGTCTTCGCAATCATTGCGGAGCCCATATACGATTTCGTCCAAACCGGGCAACTATTTGATCTTCGGCAACAAAATGTTATGTGTGAGCTCCTGCTTTCCTTGGTCTTTTTGATTGTTCTGGAAAAGATACAAAGTCTTTCAAAACGGAAAAGATACATCGCAGAAACTGCTCTGATTGTTTTGACAGCACTGGCAGCTGAATACACTAAACTAGATGGCGGTGTGTATGGCATTATGCTTGTGGCCGCATTCTATTTATTCCACGACAGCAAGGCCAAGATGTTCTTTGCTGCAGTATGTGCAGTGCTCCTTTCGTCATGCCATATAGTTGGCGGCGGATTTGAGTTTGCTACAGCTAATGTACTTAATCCTGATGTTGCTGCCGCGGTCGTTTCGTTGCTGCTTATCAATCTTTATAATGGTAAGCGAGGGCTGAAGCTCAAATATTTCTTCTACATTTTCTATCCGGCACATCTTGCTCTGCTTTATGGTGTTTCACTTATTGTTTTGAACTGTCTTTAAAAACTCTCAAACAAGTCTCTGAAAACGGAAACAAATTGACTCTAAGACTGCTTGTAAATTTCCGGAAGACCTGAGAGATGCGAGGATAGGCAACGAGGGTTGCAGAGAGATGCTTCTCAGTTCTCTGGCGGATCGCACGTATCTGTATGAGGATCACTTCCACATACTCATTAATAACAGTGATAAACACGGCAGATCCTCAAAACATGAGGCTGTGGAGGTCGAACGATGCTTCGAAAGCATGAATGGAAGCGAGAAAATGAGTTCGGAAGCGCCCTCTGGATGATCCAGCATAGAATAGAAAGCGATCGGCTCCGGCTGGTCGCTTTTTTGTTGCCGCGCCACGGGTTCGAACCCGAACTTCTCTATATATAAGAACGCTTGGCGAACAAAACCTGCCTTTTACCGACGGGAAACAAATAGCTGATGCTTTTGGAGTAAAGTGGCGCTCCAGAGATGACCGATGCCTTAACACCTATAAACCAGCTGGTCATCGCCAATATCAGAAGCCAATGCTTCAGTTTTAACCTCAGTGATGCGACTGAGGGACCTATTCATTTGTGAACAAAATATGGAGTGCGCGATTCCCGCCCCCGGCGCCCCTCCGGTCTGGCAATATATCTCCTTGCCGCGCGGCCCGGTCGGACCGGATGAGCCGCAAAGCGTGCACCTTGAGAACCGGATACTGCGAGGATGGACACATTCAGTGTCGCATCCGGGCAGACATCGAACCATTTGAAATGGTCTAACTTGGATTTGTTTTTCGCAAGGCCGCCGAGAGGCGGCCCCGAGAAATTCCTTTTCCTATACTAAAACCATATGAATCGAACGGAACCGATCAGCGATGGACTGAGAGGACCGGACGGGCTCGAAGCCCATATATTTTGGACGGAGAGTTCGATCCTGGCTCAGGATGAACGCTGGCGGCGCGCCTAACACATGCAAGTCGAACGGCACCCCTCTCCGGAGGGAAGCGAGTGGCGAACGGCTGAGTAACACGTGGAGA